>Ga0209828_1000650_pt1 | contig 32737 bp, 27 predicted proteins | sample MaitaG_FD_187429 | JGI IMG/M metagenome (GOLD analysis project Ga0209828, IMG submission 187429) | Marine algal microbial communities from Maine, USA - Maine_Asex2 metaG (SPAdes) (version 2) | ecosystem: Host-associated > Algae > Red algae > Unclassified | place: Maine, USA | collected 2015-01-05
TCGAGCGCGAGCGCGTCTTCGTGACGGCCCACGTTGCCGTAGCTGGCGGCGAGGTTGTGGCGGCTGTTCAGCGTGTCGGGGTGATCGTTACCCAACACCCGCACCCGATCAGCAGTTCGGGTCGTTCGCTTCGAGGGCTTCGACCAGCGCTGCGCTGAACTTGATTCGGCTCGTGAATTCCCCGAGTTTCTGAACCTGGCCCACGAGGCCGAATACCAGACAGTCGAGGCGCGGTTGTTGACCGATCCTCAGATAGTCGCGGTCCCCGCCACGGACGAGGGCATCCTCCCGGCGCGCTTCAGCGTCCGCGAACGCAACCGTCTCATCAGCTGTGCGTACGCCTCTACGGCCGGCAAACTCAAACAGGCCGATACGCACACAACGTATGAAACCGTGCGCGACAACACAGCTGCGTGTGTCGGCCTGCGCTGCGAGCACATCGCCGCGATCAACCATTTCGTCAACCCTCTCCGCGGCATTGACCTCGCAGGGGCGATAGCCCGCGGAGAGGCCGACCGCCCATCGTTGATCGATGAGATCAGCGCAACCGGTGTGTGCAACTTTCTTCGTTGTTCTGAGCCGACCCGAACATCCGCGAAGGCGAAACTCCGCTGGTACATCAAGGCCGCGGCCATGAAGATCAACACGGAAGCTGGCAGGCACCGCCGAGAACTGAGCCACGACCCTGATGGCAACGATCCGCAGATCGACACTGCCCGAGGAGGGGATGTTCACCTCGTCGACGATGGGCTCGAAGTTCCTTTAGGCCGGTGTGTGATTCGATCTCCGGACCCCTGCCCATCTTGTGCAGCAAAGAGCCGAGGCGAAAGGCAGTGCTCTGCCGATCGTAACGAGGTCGCTCAGACCGTGCTGCTGCGAATCTGCCCGGATTCTGGGCCTTCAGTTCACGACGATGCACGCCTCAGTGCGGTCATCCGGGACACGATGCGAGACGTCGCCGCATCGACGATGGCCCGCAATGAAAGAGCTATGGCTCGGAGCATGCATTGTGTGCTCTTTGCATTGAAAGGAGCAGCGCCTGTTGAGCTCAACCCGTGCGAGACCACCGTGACGGTGGAGGCTTTGCGGGCGCTCACCAGCCGCTTCCTCGTCGAGGCACTCGCCGCTCATCTGCGTGACATTCTCGTAGGAGCAAAGGGAAATACCGGCGGTCCGCGGATCGAAGCGGTGCGCCGTTGGCACGCACAGGAGACGGCAGCGTTCGCTGCCCTTCGAGACCGGTTCAGCCAATAGACCGACGCGTCGCGTCCGGTAGGGCCCGAGCGGCATACACGTCAGTAGCACAACGCGAGAAGGGTCTTCGCTTCGACGCGGACAACAGCTGTTCTGTCAGCATCGGCGACGCCGCTCGTCTTATTCGCTGAAACGATTCACAACAAGGAGCAGCTATGAGAGACACCAAGAGCCCAAGCGCACGTGCACGTAGCCATCGGCGACACCGCAGAAGCGAAGCGATCGCGAGGCAACTCCGAACCGCTCGGCGGGTCAGCGCCAGCAGACTCTCCCCTGGGGTCGTGGCGTTGAGTCCGGTACCTTTCGCCGAAATCGACCACCTCAAAGTGCGGCCAGTTCTGATCCTTCGTCACTTCGACAACGAGGTGACGGCGCTGCCGATCACGACGACACGACGCAGTAGGGCCTTTGGAGGAGAAGCCATCGACTGGGAACATGCCGGGCTGCTTCGCCAGTCCTACGTCGTACCAACACCGATCCATATCTACCGCAGCGACCTGCTCGCCATCATCGGAACGCTCAGCGACCAGGACCTACGAAGTTGGTGCCCCGACACCGCACACAATCTGGCGTCGTGACGAAAAATTTCACTCTCAGTCGCGTTGCTCCGGATCGGTCGATCTGTCGGCATCACGTTTTTGACGATAGACCTCCTTTCCTACCGATTTCGCGACATCCATTCCGCGGCCGGCGGGGTTCATCGCAGCTTTGGCGACCTTCCACTTCTTCACCTCGCCCTTTCGGTTTGTGATCCCGCTGCCTTCCTTGGCTGCATCGAGGATGGCCGCCATGTCGGCGTCAGCGAACGCCTCAGATTCTTTGGCTCGTTCCACTGCCTCCTTCGTTTTGTGTAAAGCGGCCTCTTTCGCCTTGGCTGCTTCTTCTTTCCAACCCACAACGTTCACCTCTTCCTGTCACACTGGTATTTTCGGCTCCTCGTTAGAGCCCCGCCGGCGACAGTGTCCGCCGGCGTGGTCACCATCCGGTAACGGGCTTTGTCTTTGATGAGTGCAGCTGCGAAGAGCGCTGCTCCACGTTCTGTGGGTTGAGCTTCGGTGGCCGCCCATGCTCGGATACAAGAGTAAAGATCCATGGCTCGCCTTTCTGGCTGGTGGTTTGGCTAATTGATTCGGCAGGGAAGCCGGTCGATGCCGAGACGACGGGCGGCGTCGATTCGATGTCGCCCTCCATCCACATCCCAGAACCCGGCACCGGTGCCGCTGAGATGAATGGCGTCGCCGCCGTAGAATTGGTCATAGACCGGGCCGAGGCGCCGAAAATCGTCGCTCTGGTTCGCAGCGTCTATTGCATAGAAATCGTCGCCGGTCATGCCTCGGGCGACACCCGGTTCGATGGTGTCCTTCCAGGCTTGGACCATCCAGTCGTAGTCGTTCGGTTTGGCACCACCCTTGCCTGAGTCGATGACCGGGTTGTCGCTAAAGTCGACGTCGCCAAGTGGAACCATGTGGAACACCTCGCCATGATTGTTCGTGATCGTTTCATAACCCGCCGCGGACTCCGCCCGATTCGCAGCGGTGCACTGACCAGCAGCGGGCTGGGCGCCGCTCCCACCAGCCGGACGAGTCGCTCCGCCGCCGCCAGCGTGGGCGATGAACTGACGGCTGCTCTGGTTCACCATCCCGAGGGTTCGTGCAGCGCTTCGGCATGCTCGCGCCGCGGCGCTCAACGCTCCGACAGCTCCGTGGCCGCGTAGCCCTGCGACTCTGGCGGTGTGTTGGGCTTGGCGATCGAGCTCAGCGGCGCGAGCATGAAGTTCGGCGCTCATCGTCTGAACTGTTCTGCTTATAGATGCAAGCTCGCCGCAAAGCGCGAGAAGGTCAGAGGCCATCAGCTACAGCTGAGCCGAATAGCGCTGTAGCGCTGTCGATGCCTGCTGCAGCGCCTGGGAGGCGGCTTTGACCTGGTTCTCGGCGGCTTTCAGCGTCTGAATGATGTTCGCGTCAGTACGAGTAGAAGTGCCGCCGATGGTCGACTGGACGCGGCCAACGGCCTGACCGAACCGAGCGGTGAAGCCAGACAGATTGTTGGCGGTGCTTTTGGTGTCTGACGCCAACGAATTGAGTTGACCTTTGAGGCGTGCGATATCGGACATGGGGTTGGGTCTCCTGATGTTTGTGTTTAGTTGGGAGGTGAAAGTTCGCGATCGGGTTCGACAGTCGCGCGCTGGCGGGAAAGGATCAACGCGACGGTCACGGTGGCAAGGCTTCCGATCGTTGCGACGGTTCCGCTTTCCGTGACAACCGCAGCGAAGGCGGTGCCCGCGAGGCCGAAAAGAGCGACGAGTATTGCCCGAGCGGTGAACGGGTTCGGTTCGTCTACGAGAGATCGGGCCGGTTCTGGTGTTCGGGCCGCTTTGCGGGCTGCGAGTTCGGCGGCCAATTCGGCGCGGCGGCGATCATCGCGCGCTTCGAACAGGGCAGTGCAAAGCTGTCCCAGGCCGCTGACTGTGCTGCGGAGCTCAGGCAGGTTTCTGGTGGTCCCGTCGGAACTCGGTCGTACCTTGCGCGGCAACAAAGAATCGAGCTCGACCTGAGCGAGTCCGTCGCGTGCGATTGCCAGTGTCGCGTGGAGTTCGTCGTTCGCTGCCGCAATCGCGGCGGTTTCGGTTCTGTGTGCTTGTTCAATTGTGTTTCGTTGGTCTGCTACTTCGGCTTTGATTTCACCGGTGGCGGCCTCGTGTTGCGAGGCGGCATCGGCGAGCCGTTCGAGCGCTTTGAGATAGTCGTCGACACCGCTCGTCACGTGACTGCTCCCGGGAGGGTTGGAGCGAACGGAACGACAAGCGATCGGTCGTTACCTCGAGTCCGGTCGACGACCAGGGCTCTTTGCGGTTCCGCGATCCATTCGACGAATGGGCCGAGCAACGTCTGAAGTTCAGTTTTGGATATCTGGATTAAGCAGAGACCGAGAATCGCGTCGCCTACCGCGAAGTCCGATCCGATTTGTTGGCCATAGCTGTACGGGGTGTCCCACCATCCGATGAGGTGCAGTCCGAGGGCTGGACCATCGGCGACAATTCGGTGCAGCGTCGAGCGGGGCGAGTCGAAAGTCTCCGGGTCCTGGATATCCAGTCCGACGAGGCCGTGAAGTCCGGCGCCGATCACGAAACACGGAGCGGCGTCGGGCGAAGCTTGCCGGCCGCTGAACACGACCTCGAGAGCTGCGGCTATTTGGGCCGCGTTTGAAGTGGAGTGAACTTCGACGGTCGTTGCGTCCGTTCCGAGGTGTTCGGTGAGATCGCGTGCCCAATCTCGGGTGAGCGAGGCGTCACAATCCAGGACGACGAAATGGGCTCCCGGGGTGGACCTGGCAAGCGATAGCGCTGCGCTGGTTAAGACGCCGAGCGGCGCCGCGTTGTTCGCCACTGATTCGTCGCAGGTCTGCGCCAGTGTCGGGTCCATGTCTGTGCCGATGATCGCGACGTGTCGCCCTGGTGTGCGGTTGAACTGAAACGTGGCGGGAGTCATGTCGATCGCGACGGGGGAACCGAGCCACGCAGCTCCGGGTTGCCCTCGGAATCTTCGAAGGGCAGTGTCGACGGATCCAAGTTGACCGCCGTTAAAGACGCGCTGGTCGACGAAACGTTCACCCGCCTTGTCGCTCAGTTTCGTTCTTAGATCGGTGAGCGTGTTCTCGGCTGCGTACGACACAACGATTCGTTCGTTTTCCTCGACACGGGTGCCGTAGCTTCTGCTGAGAATCGCTTCACCCCTGTATCGCAGCGTTGAGGCCGCGGTGTTGTTTTGATCGAGCAGAATTTGTGATTCGCTGGCGCTGGTCTTGTGTGCGATCCGCACCGGGAACTGCGAAAAGATCGAGTCCTCCTTTGTGTACAGAGCGCTGATACCTGTCAGGGTCTGAGAGGCAAGCACCAGGTGGATGCCGTAGGCGCGTCCTTTCCGGGCAAGGTTCTCCAAGAGCGAAACCGCTTCCGTGGTGAGTTCGTCCTCCTCGGCGAACAGCACCTGGAATTCGTCGATCACGAACAGCTGGCGCGGCATGATGTCGCCGGGTTGCGCTTCTCGGTAGGCCGCGAGGTTGGAGACTCGCGCGGCTTTGAACAAGGTCGCTCGGCGTTCGAACTCGGTGATCGCGTACTTCAGAACTGAAAGACCGAAAGCCCGGTCAGTTTCGACTCCAATCACACGAGCATGAGGCAACCCGGCACCTTCGGGGCCATGCACAAGCCGGGAGAACTCAAGGCCTTCTTTGAAGTCCAGAAGGAACATTTCGACTTCGTCAGGCGAGTAGCGCGACGCTATCGAGTGGAGAAAGATGAGAAGAAGGTTCGATTTTCCCTGACCGATCGCTCCGCCGATCAGGACATTGTGGAGATTCGAGACATTGTCACCGAGGGTGAGGATGACAGGTTCGGTGCCGTCACGTCCAAGCGTCACCTGAATACCATGTGCGGCCGAATCTGTCATCAGGTCATCTGCTGACCTAGGGATCGTTTCACGGAAGGAAACCATCGGCGCCGCCGCAGACGCAGCATGGTCACGAAGACGTAGCGCTAGCTGTTCGACTGTGGTGAGATCCGGAGCTGGGTCGAGGGTTCCGGTAACGCCAGGAAGGTTCGAGCAGAGCAACGTCGGTCTTGACCCATCCGGGTTGTCCCGGATTGTGACTCGGGTGCATCGGTCAAGAATGTCGTCGAGTCGGTGTTCGCTCGGGGTGGGGATACCGGGTTCGTGCTGGATGAGCAGGCTGACCCCGTTTGCCGGTCCCTGTTCAGAGAGCTTCACGATGGCCGGCCATGCCTCGTCGTCGATTTCTTGTGGGAATCCGAAGAGGATCAGGATTCGGTACGGCGACACGAGCACACCGGACTGTTCGTTCAACGCGCCGAGATGCTTGGACCGTCCCCCACGGGCCTGGGCGATGCGACTCGTATGAGCAATCAGGTCTTCGAGACACGTGACGAGCTCTGATTTGGAAATCATCGCTGGTCTGATGAGGTGCGGAGTCAAAGGCGCGAGATCAGCGAGCGGGCTTTCGAGTTTCGGGTCGTACCACTCGACGATGGCGCCGCCCGCGGGGAGCGACGCGAGGACACGTACCGCTATCTGCGCCAGCAGGTCCTGGGCCGGTTTCGGTGACGGAGTCGCTGTTACTGCTACGGCGCTGCGGTTCAGAATCGGCAATAGCAGGGGAAACTGGGGCACGCCCGTGGATGCTGAACGCTGCGGGGTAGCGCTTCCAATCCGAACTGCGGGAGGCCAGTCAACTATCGATGCAAGATGCGAAAACCATACCTCGTCGCCAAACGGCGCCGCTGCTGGTCCCGGAGCAGCGTCAGCGACACTTCTGAGCGCCTGCGACACGGCAGCCCTTTCCTCATTGGCGGCAGCGTTCGCTGACGTCGCCAACCGCTCGGCACAGGAGCGTTCAAGAGCCGCGAGCGCTTTGTCGCGCTCAGCGCCTGCGTAATCGGTTCGTGCAGCCAAACCTGAAGCAACCGCGCGTGCGACCGCTTCGACTTCACTCGCGGTTCCCCGCACACGACGTTCGAGGTCAGCGGTCTCAGAGTTCGCCGCCGGGGCCGGATCCTCGATCGTCACGTCACTCACCGTCTCCGAAGCTGTCAACCGCAGCGACGGTTGTGTCGGCGACTGTCTCTGCGGCGCTGGGAGGCACCGCAACACTCACCAAGGCCGGCCGAATGATTCGATCGACGTTGCGGTATCCGTGATGGTGGACAGCTACGACGACCGGCCCCGTGATGTTCTCGCGGCTGACCACTTCGTAGATTTCTGTGACCTTCGGGTCTGCTGTTGCAGGCGTCGCTGCCTGGGACACGCCTTGGCGCTGGAGAGCCTCAAGGAGTTCGTCGGTGACCGACTGAGCAAAATCGCCGTCCGGTCCTTCGTATTGTTCGATCCGGTCCAACACCGCGATGACATCACGAATCAGCGGAAGAGCTGGCTGAACAGTCATCGCTGCCTCGGCGCGTTCAAGGCGTACATACATCTCGTCGAAGGCGCGGCGCTTATCTCTGTCGTCCAGAAGGCGCCGGCGGAACAGATCTTCGAGTCCAGCGACCCCGGCCGCTAGCTCCTCAATAGGTAGCGGTGATTCGCCGACGCTCAGCGCGGCGCCCTCAGGTGGTTTCGATGTTTCGTCAGTGGCCATCGGAGGGCTCCTTCGTCGTCGCAGACCGTCGTATCCATATGAACGCCGCAATAGCTGTCACTGTCCACCCGGAGAAGACAGCGAGCCCGTGGGGGTCTCTGTCAAGAACAGTGCGGGCCACGCCAGCTGCCGCGAATCCGGCCAGGACGCTGAATCCAACGACTCGGTTCGGGCTGTATGACGCGGGCCAGCGATGCGACGCCAACAAGTCGACAAGGGCTCCGACGGGCACAACAGCGAGAATCCATACGTTCACTGCAAACGCCGCTGTCGCATCGACGAGCCTCCAGGCGACGGTGCCGACAACAAGCGCAGCGCAGCGGCGACAGACCCAACGGTCACGGAACTCGAAGCAGCGACGCTGATCAGCGATGCTGTGATGCGAGGCATACGCCGGCCAGAGCAGCGGAGGCGTCTGAACAGCCATCACATGTAGCTGCGGAACCGGGCGATAACCATGTCCGTCTTGTGTTTACGTACTGCGTACGCGTTGTGCTTCCACCCTGGAACGAACCACTTCGACTGCACGAGTAGATATCCGATACCGCCCAGGACGAAAATTCCGAGTACCGACCCAGCGTTGCCGGCGGAAGCGAACATCGAAAAGAGCAAGATGCCGGCGCAAAACAGAAAGACGGATCGTTTCGCGAATTCGATGAAACCGTTCATTTCGAGATAGGTCGAGAAGATCCACGACTTTTCGAGGAGTTCCTTGGTTTCGGCTTGGCGTTCAACGACCAGCGATTTCAGTTCCGGGTCAGTGATATCGAGCGCCAACGCTTTGTCCATCAGAACGTTGACGGCTTCGGCATCAGGGGCGGTGGTAACAAGCGTCGAACCACCGCCGATGTCGGTGCCGATCGACACACACCGGTCGTGGTAGGCGATTGCGAGGTAGTTGTTCGCTGCATCATCGCCGGGGTTCGCGGCACGAATAGGCTCCAGGATCTTGATCGCTTCGGTTTCCTGGTCGGTCGACAAATACACGGTCGCCTTGCCGATGTCGAAGTAGAAGTTCTCCGGATCGAGCGTGCGGCCGTGCTCGTACTCCGCGAGTGCCTGCGGGTACTGGCCCATGTCGTTGAAAACGTTCGCGAGGTCGAACACGATGCTGGAGTCGCCCGGGCTGAGTTTTGTCGCTTCTTCCAACTCATAGACAGCGTCGTCGAACTTTTCGAGCTCGCGGGAAGTCTCAGCTTTCAGCTGCCACGCGTCCGGGTTCTTCGGCGACTGGTGCGTCGCTTCGCGGGCCGCATACTCGGCTTTTCTGAGGTCGCCATGGCGGAGATGCAGCAGCGTGCGTTCCATCCAGTTCAGGTCTTCGTCTACCTCAGCGCGGCCGGTTCCCTCGCGGACCTTTTCGGTGCGTGTGCGGTCATAGGCAGACCGTTTGGCCGGGTCGAACAAGACTGCTTCGGCCTCGGCGATGTCCTTGATCCGTTTTTCGGCGCCTTGGCGTCGTTCCAGGTCTGGATGACCGGTCCGTTTTTGCCATTCGCGCAAGCTGCTGCGGATAGCTGCACGTATCTCGTCCTCGGTTGAGGATGGGCTGATGTCAAGGATCAGGTAGTAGTCAATAAATTCGGACATGGGTCCCCCGTTCAGTTGATGTCCATAAGGTTGAGCTCGGTTACTTTCGCGTCGACCTCGTCGCGTGAAAGGTTCGACGGCCGGTCAAGTTCCACTTCGCCGAGTGAGGCCGTCGGTGTTTGTGTTTCGTCGAAAACTTCGACGTGGACGATGCCGTCGACATCGAATGACATGACGACTCGAAGTGGCGCACCCGCGGGATAGCGAGGTATCTCGAGAGGGTGCTGGTGGATGATCTTGACGTAGTCGACGTCGGTGTCGTCACCTTCGGTGATGCGAAGGCGGATCGAGTCCTGGTTGTCGGACACGGTGAAATACGTGCGTTCCTGTTGCGCCGGGATTCGGGTGTTGTGCGAGATGATGACGGAGTTGATTTCGGCTCCGATGTCTTCATCGAGAATGATCACACCGAGACCCTGGGAGCAGACGTCGAGAACTCTGGGTGTGTGGCCGTGGTGGCCGATGACCGGCAGAGCAGAGGCTCCGGGTGCGCTGTTGTTAAGGAGCAGTTGTGCGTGGACAGCCGCGCCGAGTGCGACCGCTTCGTCTGCGTTTATGGTCCGGTCAGGGGCCTGACCCGAGAGGGTTTCGACAAGATCCCAGACCATTGGCATCCGGGTGCTTCCTCCGACAAGAAGGATCTTGTCGATGTCGGCCCAGGTTCGTCCAGCTTGTTCCATCGCCATCTCTGTGATGGTTTCGGTGCGGCGAAGCAGGTGGGCGGTCGCGCGTTCGAACTCGTCTCGGGTCACGGTCAGCGTGTGGTGTTGTCCCCCTGCGGTGATGACGATTCGGGATTCGGCAACGTTGCTGAGTGTTCGTTTTGCGGTTTCGGCTTTGTCTCGCAGTTCGGCTGTCGCCAGATCGTCATCAAAAAGGTCAGGGGCTCCCGCTTCCATTGCCTTTTTGTTCAGCAGCGACATCAGCTCGTTGTCCCAGTTGAAACCGCCGAGGTTGCGATCGCCTTCGGTTGCTTCGACGGCGAACTCCCCGCCGTGGATACTCATGACAGTGACGTCGAAGGTTCCGCCGCCGAGGTCGAACACAAGCGCTCGGCCTTCGAAACCGGTATCGAGTCCGAACGAAAGAGCAGCTGCGGTCGGCTCGTTGATGATTCCAACGACGTTGAGACCGGCAATGTTCCCGGCATCTCTGGTTGCTTGGCGGCGGGCGTCGTCGAAATAGGCGGGCACGGTGATGACAGCCGCGTCGATTGGTTCACCAAGCATCAGTTCGGCGTCTTCTGCGAGCCGTTTGAGAATGATGGCCGAGACTTGCTCAGCGCTGAACGACGGGCCGTGCGACGTTTGAAACTTCCACGAAGCTTCACCCATCTGACGTTTCACGAACTGGACGACATCGTCCGGAGCAGTGGGGGCTATCCGCTTTGCCAATGTGCCGACCTGGGTGATTCCATCCTGGAACATCACGACTGATGGAGTGATCCGTTCACCTTCGCGGTTCATGAGGACTTCGGCCTTCCCGACCGCGGTCACCGCTGCAACAGCGCAGTACGTCGTTCCCAGATCAATTCCGATTGCTCGTCCCACTCGTGCCTCCCTTGCCGGCAGTTCCGGTCGCTGGCAGCTTCCAACGGGCAGGTAACAGACCGGTAACCGCGGCTTCTGTCAGCAGCGCTGACGCCCTCCGTCTCAGCTGCATATGGCTCCTGAGATCAAGAAACTCGTGTTGGCAGTTCGGTTCGCATTGGCTCGTTCCCGCGTCGAAACAGCGAAACAGCGGCTCCGGGTCTTTCTACGCAAACCCGTCCGATGGTTCTGGCGGGCGTTGTTCGCTTCGTTCTTGCGGACCGACCACCCGGCTGCGGGAATGCCGGTGCTGACGATAGGTGACCTGGCCGAAGGCGACTGGGTGTTTTGTGAGCGGCCCAGCATGATGGCACTACTCAACATCGTCGGAGGACACAGCTGGCGCCACGTCGGGGTTGTGGTCCGGCGCGATGGCCAACTGGTGATCGCCGACTCCAGCTGGCTCGGGTACAGCACCAGGTCGCTCGGTGAACTCAGGGGGAATTACACGCGCACCGCTGTGATGCGGCCGCTGAAAAAGCCGTGTTGCCAGGCATCAGTTTCCGACGCTGCATCTAAATCTCTCAGAGCCGCTCCCGGCTACAGCCGGGCCGCGTTGTTCGTGGGAGCAGCGTTCATGTTCGCCCGACGAGTAAACCTTGGCACTCACCCCGTGGTGCTACGTCGCTTCTTGAGGTGGGCAGCATCTCGACCTGAACTCGCCGGGCGGCTTTGCTCGACGAATGTGATCGTTGCTTCCTTTCGCTGCTGTTTGGGTACGCCACGGATTGCGATGAGCAGCGACGAACAAGGCGATGCTGTGCTCGCCGCGATCATTGCGACACCCACCGATATGTGGCTCTCAGCATGCGGACCGCGGTTCTTGCTGGACACAACCGTCGGCACTGTGTCTGACCGAGTGCTGCCACACGAGGTGGCTGCATGACCCACTCCTCAGCTGAAGCCATCTCGCGGTTACCAAACGGTTATCAGACCGTGAGAAAACACCTCCATGGAAAGTGTTCGCTCCTCCGCTCCCGGTTCACAGCGATGAAAACAGTTCGGCTTTTCCTAGCTGACCCGAACCGTTCGATTTTCAACGCTCGGGTTCTCGCCATTCGAGACTCTGCGCTGATCCTCGACCGTTCCCTTTTTATACCCGCCGACTCGAGACACACTGGGGATCGCGGATCCATTGACGGAGTGCCAATCGTGTCGGTCCAGACCCTCAGCACTGGTGAAACAGTCCATCGGGTCGCTCCCGCCCATGCAACGGGTTTCACGCGACGTTCTCAAGTGTCTGGTGAACTGGACTGGGAACACCGCCACCGCCTTATGCGCCTCAGCACGGCAGCGTTCCTCGTCGATCGAGGGCTGTTCCACCTGTTTGGCGTTCAGACGGTCAAATGCCTTCGGCTTGACAGCGCTTCAAATTCGCTTGCGTTGCAAATTCCGTCCAGCCTCCTGACCCGACATCCAGAACCCGTATCAAAATTGTCCGAATGGGTCGGAGCCATCGTGCGCGAAAACTATCCGGTCCGCATGATCCATAACCAACAATACCCGCAATTACACGGCGCAATAGATGGCCTCGGTTCGGCTTCATTGGTTTTCGTTTCTCTCAGCCGAACAGGTGAAATCGGCTCCGCGAAGATCGAAGCCGGAGCCGAAGCAGCAAAAGCCGCCATGGCGACACTGCTAGTGTCTCTCACGGATTAGTGCTGTCGGGAGCATCAAAAGACGTGGACGTATTCCCCACCAGTGAGGTGAGACTCCGGTTCATCGGACCTGCGCGCATTGAGAGAGCCGACGGATCGGTGCAGAGTCTGACTCCGGGTCAGGCCCGAGTGCTCATGCATCTCGTCGCTCACGGGCACCGGGGAGCGACGCTGACGGAACTGTCGAAAGCAGTCCACCCGGGCGTCGAATCACAAGCCGGTAGCGATCGCGTCAAGGCGATGATCTCTCGTATTCGGCGTTTGCTCGGCGGTGAAGTGCTACCTGAAAACAGCGGCCGGTATCAACTGAGCCTTGCTGACACCGCCGTCGACGTTTGGGAAGTGAAAAACATCAAGGTTGCGGAAACGAACCGGGTGCGAGCCCTCGACCTACTGTCGGGCGAAACGTTCAACGACGACACCTCCGCGCCGCTGAAACGATTCAAAGTGTTGGTCGACACCCATCGAGACAGGATCGCGCTCGAATTCCTGAATCTCACCGTCACCGACGCAGAACTCGGCGACCTTCATCAGTTCGTTGCAGCTACAAGTATCAACGAACCCCTCGCCATGGCCTTGACACGCCACATCGAACGGCTCCACGGACCAAGAAAAGCGTTTGGTTTCATCGTTCACTACGACAGTCGAATCCGCGACGAGGTCGGCTACACGCCCGTCCATGATTTTGAGATGTATCGGAACTATCTGGCGACACTGTGCGGCGAAACGCCTGCCCAGCAGACTGCGCTTGGGCCCGCTGAATCTGGATTGCTTGGCTTCACGAAGAAGCCCTGCTTTGGTCGTGATCATCTCATCGCCGACCTCGTGCCACATTTCACCGACGACTCTGATCACGGACCTGGGATCTTCATTCAAGGTGCGAGCGGAGTGGGAAAAACCCGGGTCGCTGCGGCGTTGGCTTCCCACGTCCACCAAGAGGGCGCCCATCTCATCTGCATCGCTCCGGACACCGAAGCGACAGACCCCTTTGAACCGTTTTTAGGACGGCTGCCTGGCGCCCGGACCCGGCTCGACGCGAAGTTCGGCGCCGACGCCGAGACTTATCCGATCGGCGCTGTTGAACGCGCAGTGATTAAGGAAATCCGGCGAGAATCGAACTTCCGAGCCACGCTTGTCATCGTCGACAACGCTGAGCGCCTCGGCTCTCACAGCCACCGGTTGGTTCGTCGCCTGCTCACAAATCTCCGGGATCCGCAGATCAGGTTTCTGGTTGTCGGCATCGAGCAGGCCGACAAGACCTGGGTCGACCTGCAAGAGGCTGTGGAACGCTCCGGCTGCGTCAGTGTGCAAGTCCACCCGCTCGACGAGGTTGACGTCGAATCGATCGTAAGATCTGTCCACAGCGGGCATACGCCAGCGACGTATCGCAGCGCAGCCAGAGAAGTCCACGAAGCCTCCGCCGGGTTGCCAGCCACGGCTTTCATCTTGGCGAGCGGATTGGACCCGCAGATGCTTCTCCTCGACACCCGCAACGATGAACTTCCTCTGTTGATCGGTCTGAGCGACGACGAAATCACGAGCGGTCAGGAAGCGGCGATAGTCGGAGAGGCCGTCGACACGCGCGACATCGCTGCCTGTTCAGAATTCGAACATCGAGTTGTGCGGAAGCTCATCGACTCGCTTTTCGCAAAACAGTTCTTCCGCCGTGACCCGGGGGGAAAAGAAGTCCGCTTCGCTCACACGCTGGTTCGGCAGGCGTTTCTCTCATCATGTTCACCTGGGCGACTCCAGGAGCTCCACGAAAGACGGGCCGCTCAGACGAAAGACCTGCACGAAAAGGCCACCCACCTGAGTGCCGCAGCAACCGAGGAGAATGCTGGCAAAGCGGCCGACGCGTTGCTCGTATCCGGCCAAATACTGTCCCGGCGCGGCCAGTATCGGGGGGCACTCGCCGTCTTTCGCGACTACGAACACCTCGCTTCGCGGTTCGGGCTGCCGAAACCGGACCCAGTCGCTTTCAACCACCCGTTCGCACATGCGCTTGCACGAAGTGGGCTCGACTGCCGTTTCGTCGTTGAACCCGGCGTGAACGAAGCGATCCGCGGCGGCGATTACGCAAGCGCCGCGAAAGTAGCTGCAGCCGGACTGCCGGACGGTGAAGCATCAGAGGACAAGCCGTGGCGCCTCGCCGCGCTACTTCGTGTCGACCAAAGGGAACTCGATCCGGTAGACGGCTTTGAACACGCCCTGCACGTCGCACGTTTGGCAACCAGACAGGTGCAGGTGTCCGTAGCTTCCGGCGCTCTGGAAACAGCCGCAAAGCTCGCCGCAACCACAGCCCAAAAACATCGTCTGACCCTTGGCCGATGGCTGAACTCGACACTTTCCCCTGCCAACGATCAACTCCTCCCCGATCTGAGAGCTGCCGCGAAGTCAACCGACCCAGCTCTCGCTGTTAGAGGCCGACAATCCGAGGCTCTGAAACTGCTGCAGTTGGGCCACAATGCGCGATCCTGCATCGAACAATTCCATCGCGCTGCATTCGTCTCAGACGAAGAGCTCCGCATGTGGCACGCTCTCACCCTGCAAGCAACAATCCACTCGCTCGACGGCAACGAAGACCAAGCTGCCGACGCTGCCGACGAAGCAATGTCGTATGGAATCGGAGCGGAGATCCCAATCGCTGTAGAGGTTGGCACCGGACAGATCTTTTGGCAAAGGTGGCTGCGTTCAGAACATCACACGCTCGCGGATTTGATCGACCGCGACGGCGGCGTTTCTGGACTGGCGCAGGCCGCCGCAGCTTCGACGCTCGACGCTGCCGGTGATACCAAAACCGCTCTTGACCTCGCTGTCAAATGCGTCCGCTCCGGAGCGAAGGAACCGACGATTAACACCGTCGAGGTCATCGCGATGATCGCTCCCGTGCTTGGCCGACTCGACCCGGGCGAAGGGGCCTTCAAGGCGGCACGGCAAATTTTGGCCCCTTACACCGGGCTGCAATCCGTGGCAGGGTTCGGGTTCTGGCATCTGGGCCCAATCACGCGTGCGCTCAGTCACCTCGCTATCGGTGAAGCTGAGGCGGAGAAGCTCACTGCTCAGGCTCAAAAGGAAGCAGTCGACGCAGGCTTCGCGATTTGGATCGACAAGCTTGACGACACGTGGGCCAACCGACTGATCTCGATGGCCGCTCAGCGCTGATCGGATCGGACGTGTAACCGGCCGTTACCTCTCGGTTACCCGGTTCTGTAAATCTCCATTCTCACCAATCGAGAAGGAGACACACATGGCCTGTGCCTGTGAGAAAGCACGGAAAACGAAATGCGCCTGGTGCAAAGAGGCCGAGGCGCATGGACGCCCGAAGTCCGGCCACAGCTGCCAGTGGGGTAAGTGCTCCTGACCACCTTCTGGTCGATCTAGGGGTCGTCACCATGGCAAGTCAATCGCAGAACCAGAAGCTGGTTCAAACTCTGTTTCCAGAGGATCTGAAGAGCCGGTTCAAGGTCATTCAGAAACTCGATGCGCGCGGGTCGCAGGCCGAGCTGTTTCTGGCTCAGGTTCGCCGCACTGGAGTCCGGCGGGTCGTAAAGGTCTACCAGAGCACGCTTCACTCCTCGCCGGTCAACGTGTCGGTCCTCAGAGCTCTCCAGGACACGTCCGACCTTCGACTTGCCCAACTGATCGAATTCGGTGAGGTTCTCCACCCACTCGGCGACATCGTGCTGTTTGAGGTTTACGAATATCTCGCCGCGGGCGACCTTAGGAACTGGCTCGGACCTGACGCGTCCAGCGCTGAGGGCCTCAGTCTCAATCGTCGGCGCGTTCTGAACGAGCCAGAGTTGTTTGACCATCTGGTTCACGAACTCGGAGCCGCTATCAACAGCTTCCATCAGGTGCGCTCCAACCCTCACTTGGCGATAGACGGGCGGCAGCCCGAATACCTCCCCCACCGCGACATCAAACCGGCCAACTTTCTCGTCGCCGACGCCGACTCCGTCACGCTCAAGCTGACCGACTTCGGCATCGCGACCGTCCAACTCGACGACAGTTTCGAAACGCCCGACGCCGCCAATGGCGCCGGCCGGGTCGGCTCGGAACGCTACCTGCCTCCGGAAGCTGACTACGACCACTTCGCTCACAGTCAGCAGATGGACTGGTGGGCGATGGGAATAATTGTTGCCGAGTTGGCGCTGGGCGAGCATCCCATCCCCGCCACCGCAGCGTCCCCGGGAATTCGACGCCGGGTGCTTCAGCGGGATTTGCGGATCGGAGAGATCGAACCGGAGCGGCGGCGCCGTCTCGTTGAGGGACTGTTGCACCCGAGCCGCTCCCAGCCGGGACGCTGGCGATGGGCCGAAGTCGAGGCGTGGCTCGCTGGCGAGGACGTCCCCGTCGCACCGCTACCGAAGACTGACAGTGGTCCCGCGGAACGCTTTGGGCCTTCATTCCCGTTCGAAGGCCGCGACTACACCACGCCGGAAGGTCTGATGCGGGCCATGTTGGTCGACTGGCGAGAGTCCCTCCCGAATCTGATTACGCCCGGTGGTCAGTTCCACGCCGACTTGGTCGCCTGGCTGCGCGATGACATCGCCGACCCCCTGGCCGCAAACATCCTGTATGACGATGACCGGACGCCGATCGCCCGGCTCGGTCAACTCGGAGCGTTGTTTGTCCCCGACGCACCCCGGCACCGGGACCTCGAACTCCGGAGAGACGCGATGGTCCGCTACCTGCGAGCCAACGCACCCACCGAACTCGATGCGGCCACGCCAGAACGCGAGGTCGCTGAACCGGATACCGAGGGCACCTCCCTCATCGACGACGTTCCGGATCTCAGCCAGCTCGAGACACTCTTCGAAGAGCACGGATTTCGCAATTGGGCGAACCCCGGAAACGAATTCGCCCGCTACGACCACGACTGGCACACGAACGTCGAAGCGTGCGAGGCTGCCGGACTTGATCGGAGCCAAGTCTTGGTGCCGGTTCTGTCAGCAGTGATCGACCCGGTGTTCGCCGACAACCTTCGCGTCAACGCTGAACCTGCGGCGGAAAACGACGACGCACGCGGGCAGGAACGATTTGCGGACATCGCCGATAGCGACGATCCCTCAACAGCCATCGCCCGGTCCCTTTCGCTTACCTGGCTCGAGAGTGAATCCGCTGCTCAGACTCTTCGCGAACGTCATTCGGACAGCAGTGAGGGTCGTCTTCGCTATCGGCTTTGGCGCCGTGTGTCCCGGACCCCACTGACCTCGCCCACAGTTTCAATGTTTGAGCTGTCGACGGTCCGGACCGTCGCCGGCATGCGGGTCGACGTGCGGTGGCGCTGTCTCGGAGCCGACCGGGTGCATATCAACCTGTTCGGCGATGTGGCTTCGTCGGGCACGAGGTCATTTATTGCGGTCGACACTGTGGACGTCGTAATCGTGGCTTCCAATGACGCCGGGGGTGAGCGACGGCAGGCCGCGACCCTGCGTGTGGACCGCCAACCCGTGCTTCGGTCATTTCGCGCCTCTCCTCGCGGTGCCGTAGTTGGGGGTGACGTCACACTGACATGGGAGATCGAAGGAAACTCCGACGTCGCCATCCGAGGTGTTGGGAATGGCCTCGAACTCATAGGCAGTCGCACGGTCGCTGCGACTCAGACCGGCAGCTGGGAACTGACAATGACAAACGCCGCCGGGAGCTGGCGAGCGAATTCGAACGTCGTGCAGGTGTTACCTGCACCACCCGTAATTTCTAGAATAGTGCCGCTGGGTGCAGCCACGGTGAATGTTACTCAGCCGGTTGTCGTCGCTCCCGATCTGCGATGGCTCAGCCCGACCGCCTTGTCGGACAGAGCGGTCCGTGAAGGAGACCGACCGGTCCACACTCTGGAACAGATGGTCGAGTCGGGCGACATCGTTGCTCCTCCCCCATTCCCGCCCCGCCCTCGCGCGTTCATTGGCCCCCGAGTGAGAGCCCTTCGCGACGGGCCGGTTGGTCGAGCCGTGAGGCACAACGTCGGCTTCACCCGTGCAGAAGACACATCAGACGGCCCCAGTCCAACTTTGACCAGCCCCAATCATCCCCAGGATCCGAACGGAACGAGCACAGCGCAATGACCACTGTTTCACCCGAACTGCCCGATCCACTCCAACCACCAGTTGTGGTTCACCCCACCCGCTACGAAGGAGCCGACTATCCCGATGTCCGGGTGGGCGGACCCAATCCTTATAGCGGCGCCCGGCGGTTCCTGGTTTTCGCGAGCGGCGTCAACCCACACATCCTCGCGGCGACCCCGAGCGAGCAGAACGTCTTCATGGGGATGGGCGCCCTGGTCTGTGGAACGACAGTGATGGCGATTACGTCCATGACCGTGGCGCTGAACATGGCCTTCCGCATCCCGTGGGAGTACGCCCTCCTGCCAGCGATCGTGTGGGGCGCGATCATCTTCAACCTTGATCGCTGGTTCATTTCCAGTCAGCGACCCGCACCGCTCCAGGAAAGCACGAGCGAGACGACTTCGCGAACTCAGCGAATGCGCGGCTTGCTGTCGATCCGGGGATTCATGACCCGCCACGGTGCATTCCTTGCTCGTCTTTTCTTGGCGGCCGCCTTCGGCTACATCATCGCGGAGCCACTCGTGCTCAAGATCTTCTCCGACGAAGTTCAAAAAGAGGTGCTCGTCATACAGGACGAACGAAATGCTCTCGCGCTCGCCGACATCGGTAACGGCCCGCAACAGCAGGAGCTCGACGCCAACTTGGCCACGATCGAGAGTAAGCGTGCCGAACTAGACGCTCTGCTCGACCAGATCGCCGCGGTGGAATTGTCGATTCCGCGTCCCAACGATTCCGACTTCGCGGACCCACGAGAGATAACGCTGTTGGCCGCTCTTGAACGGCAGCAACAAGAGCGGACGCGTCTAAATGATGAGATAACACGAGCCTCCGAAGACTTGGCCGCGGCACAGGAAGCCGTCCGACTGGAGATCGAAGTTGGTGCACCGGAAGTCGGACGGGCGACCGGTTGTGGCCCGGTATGCCGCGCGAAACAAACAGAACTCGCCACGGCTGAAGCCGTTCTAGAAAGGGTCGAGGCTCAGAACGCTGGGCAAATCGCAACGCTCACTGCATCCATCGAGACCGTGAGGACCGAGTTGGCGAGTATCAACGATCAATCGGGTGGGAATGGCTTCGACGCCGCTCGACAGGCATGGAGAAGTGCGGTTGATATTCGGGAAGCAGCTCTACAGGCCCAATACGACGAATTGCAGGGTGAAGTCGATGGACTCGTTGCCGCCAATATCGCACTGGAGGCGGCGATCCTCGCTGATGGACAGGCGATCGTGGCGGAGGACGACATAGGGCTTCTGATCCAACTCACTGCGCTCGAACGCGTGGCGGAAGAGAGCAGTCGCGCGAATGCGTTTCGGTGGGGAGTGACGATCCTGCTCATCCTTATCGAAGCGATGCCGGTGCTCGGCAAGAAGCTGTATTCGATGGCGGGGTCATCTCCGTACGACGACATCACCAGGGCGGTGGATGCCCGGGCGTCGATGACCGCGGACACGCTTGAACGTCAGGCGAGTCGGGAGAGCTGGCTGGTTCTCGAATCGCTTTCCGATCAGGCTCGCCTGCAAGTCCATGCTGAGAATACGGTCCAGCGTCACGCCATCGAACGCACGGTCGGTATTCACCGTGTGATGGTCGACCAGATACTCGACGATTGGGCCGACGCCAACGGGGTTCCCCGCGACACGCCCCCGATGCATCTCGATGACTTCGAGGTTCAGCCTCACCCGCGCTTCGACGATCCCTACGTCGAAGCGCCCCGCCCTGGGTCGCGTCGCGACGATTCCCCCCGGCGGGCTCCGGGGGGCCAGCAGACCGCTACAGCGACGACTCCAGACGAGGGCCAGATGGTGGAACCAGAAGACACCACTTCGGCGAACGGCAGCTCCCCGAGTCAGGATGACTCGCCCGACGTCAGACCAGCGACCCCTGACCCTGACGCTCCGTTGAACTTCTTGAAAAGCCAGGTACAGGCCCACCGAACACACGCGGACTCCTTCCAGTCAGCAGTCGACGACACCTACGTCGAAGACGTGGACCTGCGCGAAACACCGGTCCCGCCCCACCCAGGGAATGAAACCGGGAACGGCGACATCGACGACACCAACATCGAATACCAGTAGGCGCGACATGCCCAAAGAACTGGCGAAAGGCACCGACACATGAGTAAGTCACAGGCAACGTTGCGACTCGAACGAGAACGACGCGAGCAACAGCAACGGGAACGTGTTCTCGCCGCGGCACGAGAGCGTTTCGCGATGCTCGTGGAACGTCACCGGCTGTTGGAACGAGAGACCAACGTCACGAACGCCGTGTACAAGACAGCCGTGGGCCGTGTCGACGAGTCGTTGGTGCGGCGGGTCCCCGATGACATCGCAGGGTTGAATCAGCGGATAGCCGAACTCAGCGCCGCGCTGAACGCGGCCGAGAGTGCGCTGATCGCAGACCGTCAGAAAGCGAACCAGGCCAAGCTCATTCGGGTGCTACCGACGATCAGCGTGCCGGAACCCGAGGCCGACCACACGACCCAGAGCAAGAACATTGTCGTCGATGAGAAAATCACCAAGAAGCTGACTGACCTCTCGGATCGCTTCGTGAAGCTCGAGACCGCACAGGATCTGGTGGACTCCTTCGGCGTTCAGCTTCAGGCCGTGTTGGACTCGACTACCGATTCACAGGTCCAAAACGGGCTACTGAAGCTCCAGTCAATGGTCAAACAGACTGAACAGACTGATCGCCAGTTGAAAGCGAACCTGGCCAATCTGCGGGCCCTCGAAGTTCTGTTCGCTCCCTTCGAGGACGACCCCGAGGTAGAAGACGTGCTGCTGGCGGCCCAAGCCTTCCAATACTCGCCTGATCAGCCGCCCGACGACATGTTCGCCCCGGACAAGATGCAGCAGCTCGCCGACGCAGCCCAACTGCGTCAGCTCCAGCAGTGGGAGCAGGGCCAGGTCGCGACCGCGCTGGCTTCGGCCCTCGCCGAGGACGGTTGTGTGCTGGAAGATTCGTTTGTCGCTGATCTTCTGAGCGGCGGAGCGACCGTCGGCCTGGGCGACCCCGTCGGTGCTGGCGTTGCGTTTCACCTGACCGGGTCCGGTCTGTTGAGCTACCAACCAGTTGCCGAAAAAGAAGTTCCTGTGCCCAAGGCCGTCGAGCAGGAAATCTGTGACTCGGTGGGCGCCCTCGGAGAGCGCCTCTCAACGAAGGGCGTTGAATTTTCTGTAGTTCGCAGTTTCCCGGCGGTCGAGTTTCCGCTCGAACGGGTCCTCGAAGGGTCAGTTCCGCGCCGGGCTGTCGAGCCGAGAGCGGTCAAGCGACAGCGGGCCATCGAGCAAGAGAGAGAGCAGTGATGACCGTTCCCAACCCGGCGGCCGCCGACCGTCTGTGGCTCCAGGAGAACCGGCTGCCAGCCTGGCTCGAAGAAATCAGAATCTGCCTGTCCTCGTCGGCTCAGTTTGTACTGGCCGGGAATATTCATGATCGGGTAATGGTCCCCGGGGCTGAGAACCTCCGGAAGCTCGCCTCGGTGCCGGGTGCCGCGCGTGCTCTGCTCTTTGAGGCTGGATACGACTACGTCCTCGATTGGGACCAGATCGATGGCCTCACCCTGCATGCGTCCGACTCGGCGCCAGACTCGACGGACGAAGTCCGCACCGTTCTTGGCCTGTCTTCATTGAGTGCCACGCCAGCCGGTCTGGCCACCGATGTCGAACAGTTGACGAGAATTCTCGAGCCCGTGACGTCGCACGAACGTCGCGGCGCACTCACAATTTCCTACGCCTCTCGGTTGACGTCCAACGCCCAGGAACACGTCTCGTCGGCTGAGGTGGAGCGTCTCTTCTTCGTGGCGGAAAAGCTGAGTCGGGAAACGGTGCCCCATGCCGCTCGGCCGTACAACCCCATCTTTTGGCTGGTGGACGCCGACCGTGATCTGCCGCGAAGTTTCACCGCGGCGAACGAAGGCGTCCGAGTCGTAGAAGTCAGCAGACCTGACCGGAACGTGCGCGCGTTGGCTGCGTACAAGTACTACCTCTTGGGCCTCGGTGGGAGCGATGACGTTGATCGCAAAGTGGCGGCGGCGAATGCTTTCGCGGCCCAGAGCCACGACATGGCGCTGCGAGCGATGGAAGACATCTGGCGGCTGGCGAAGGACCAGCAGATCCGGGTCGACGACATCGAGGAAGCCGTCCGCTCATACCGAGTCGGCGTTATCAGGAACCCCTGGATCGAGCCAGAACTCCACCAGCGGATTGCCAGCGCAGAAGCACGAATCGCCGGCGACCACGCAACTGACGGAGCGAAGGTGTTTGGGCAACCCCACGCGGTGAACAAGTCGGTGGACATCCTCATGCGATCGAGCCTGAACCTCTCTTCTGCTCAGGCCCAGGGAAACGCGTCGCGTCCTCGCGGCGTTCTGTTCTTCGCCGGACCAACCGGTGTCGGCAAGACCCAGCTGGCGAAAGCTATCAACAAGCTGGTCTTTGACGCCGACGAACCAATCCGGTTCGATATGAGCGAGTTCTCATCGGAACATGCGGAGGCTCGTCTGATTGGCGCTCCGCCAGGGTTTCTTGGGCATGGGAAAGGCGGCGAACTGACCAATCAGATTCGGCAGAGGCCGTTCAGCGTTGTGTTGTTCGACGAGCTCGAAAAGGCACATCCCCGGATCTTCGACAAGTTCCTCCAGCTTCTCGACGAAGGTCGGTTGACCGATGGCAGCGGACAGACCGTCTACTTCTCGGAAGCGATCATCGTTTTCACAACCAACTGGGGAATGTTCGAATCGGTTGTCGATGCAACCAAGCCGAGCGGTGAGCGGCGCGAACGGATCACCCGCGGCGACCTCGAACTCGCTGATGGAGCCGACGAGGACGGGTTGACTCCCTATGAACGTCTATCAAGACGTGTCCAGGCGAGCATCGTCGAAGGCTTCGAGCAGCTGGAGCGGCCCGAACTTTTAAACCGAATCGGTCAGGACAATATCATCGTCTTCGATTTCATCGATGAGACCGGCGCGCGACGAATCTTCGAGACGGCACTGCAGAACGTCACGCGCCGTGTGGAAAAGGAACAGAACGTCGAACTGCACCTTGATGCAGCCGCGGTTGAACAGTTGTGGGAGTTCGCCTGGCAACGGTGCGACACCGAGGCCATGGGCGGCCGAGGAATCGGAGACGCCGTCGAAACGGCCTTGGTCAACCCTCTGGCTCGCCTTTTGTACGACCCTCGTCATGAAGGGGCCGCATCGATCCAGGTCCGGTCGGCGGCGCGCCAGTCGGGCGGGTCCTGGAAACTCGAAGCGGTGTCGTCATGAGACTAAGCCGGACCCATTTTCCGGTGACAGCGCTGGGACCGGGCCAACGTTTCGGCCTCTGGTTTCAGGGCTGCACCATCGGCTGTGCCGGCTGCGTGTCAGTCGATACGTGGAACAGCAAGGCGGGCGTCGAGTCCACTGCCGATCAGGTGATCGAAGAACTAGCAAGCTACCCCGACGTAGAAGGCCTCACCATCAGCGGTGGCGAACCACTGGAACAACTCGACGAACTCGTCGAGCTGCTCCACGCGGTCCGGGACGTCGCTCCGCATCTGGATGTGCTCGTCTACACCGGTTACCCAGAAGCCGACCTCCACTCCCCACGGTTCGACGAAGTTAAGTCACTGGTCGACGCCATAATCGCAGGGCCCTTCGACTCTCGTACCGCCGACTCGGAACATTGGCGCGGTTCCAGCAACCAGTCGCTGCTCATCACCTCGGAACGAGGACGCGATGTCATCCTCCCGTGGGTCACCTCGCCGACCGTGGCCCATCAGCTTCAGGTGGGGATGGAAGAGGACCGCGTATGGATCATTGGCATCCCGCGCCGCGGAGATCTGCCTCGTCTCGCCCGGCGGCTGCGCGCCGCGAACATCGATGTATCGGAGGCCGCATGGCAACGCTCGACCGTCCAATGAACAACGACCCGCTCGTCTGCCCAGTTTGCGAATCGGAGGTACCGGAAGGCTCAATCGGAGGCGCATGCGAACGTTCGGGAACGGACTTCGAGAGCTACCCGCCGGTACGCCGCTCCACCCTTAACCCGGTGGAAGCCGTCAACGCACCAGAAGCGGTCGCCCCGGCGCCGCTGCCCGAAGTTGTCGTCTGCGTGCACTGCCACTCGCCGGCCTCCGGCGAAATATGCGGCAACCTCCCGTGTCAGAGAAACCCACGAGGAAGCGAAATCAGGTTGCCGTGGGGCTCAACGTTCCTCCAGCCGAAACGGCCAGTGCACATAGGTCGACGCAACAGCCCGTTCAGCAGCCAGCTGGACCAACACACCAGCGTCTCCAAAGACCACCTGCTTCTCCAATGGTGCGAGCCGCACCCAGACACCGGCGTGCTCGGCATCGAACTGTTCGACGTCGGTTCGACCAACGGCACCTGGCTCAACGGCAAACGAATCACTCCGAGAGATTGGTCGTTCGCTGCGTCTGGGTCTCGGATCACGCTCGGCCGGAATGAAGAACTCGGAATCTCTCTGGAGGTCGGCAATGCTTGAGCTCAACGTGTGGGCAACGACCCACATCGGCAACGTCAAACCCGACAACGAAGATGCTGTCACCGTCTTCGGCTTCGCAAGCCAATCCGACTCGGGTGACATTCTTAAAGCGTCGAAATCGACGAACCAGCCCTGTCTGGTAGCCATCGCCGATGGCGTCGGCGGCGAGGCCTTCGGACAACGGGCGAGTCGGGCCGTTGTCGAGTACCTCCATACACACCGGAAACGCTTCTTCACCGGAGCCGCTCAGGACGTTCTCATAGATGCTGACCTGCATCTCCGTTCGATCATGGAAGCCGAACCCTCGACGGTGGGAATGGCCACCACCGTCGTTGGCCTGTTCGCTCACGAAGACAACGTCGTTCTGTTCAACGTCGGCGATAGCGAGTGTTTCCGGTGGAACGGCGACTTCCTGTCTCGGATCACCACCACGCACGCCGCAATTTCGGACGACAGTGACCGCAAAGCCGGACTCACCCAAGTGCTCGGCGGACGACACGACCGGTCAACTCGGCCATTAGAGCCCTACGCCGAGTACTTCTCAATTGCGGACGGAGACCAACTGCTGCTCTGCTCGGACGGGCTCACTGACTGTGTCGACAAGCGGACCATCGAACGGATCCTCGCGGCTCGTGCCCACCTCGGCACAGTTGTCGCTGACCTCGTCACCGAAGCGCTCCGGGCCAGCGGCAAGGACAACATCTCGATCATCATGGTCGAAGTCGTGGACCCGGCCCTGCGAGCGAGCGAGGAACGCCACCGCCTCGAAGCCGCTATCCGGTCGACGATCGTGACGCCGGAACCGCCAGCCGAACCCCCACGCCGTGGCTTCAAAGCCTGGTTGAAGAAGCAGCTGAAGAGGACCCGTGATCAACCGGCAGACACCGAAGAGCACGACGACCGACCACGCAGCGAGATGCAATGAGTTCGACGGAGACAGAAAACCATCTTCGCGATGACGAACTGGAACAGCTCGCCGAGGATCGGCTCGCTGAGCTTTGTCGAGCCCTCGACGACATGGAAGTCGACTACGAAAGCGAAGACGGAATCGTTTCGTTCTTCGAGCCCGGAGACCCATCATGGCTTTGGATCGATGTTGCAGCCGGCGTTGTTCACGGCGAAGTTCGTCTACACCTCTCAATTGAGTCAGACCACATCGTGAAACTTGGGTCGATTGGCTCCTTCCTGCCTGACTTGTCGGAGATCGCCGAATGGTCAAAGGTCACGCATATGACTGGTAGGGAATCTGCTTTCGTCGACCTATTCGGCGACTATCACTGCGGACCGGAGATGGGGCCGGAGATAGCCATCGACATTCTCACCGAAGTCGTTTCTCGAACGGCCGAAATTCTCGAAGCAGCGGCGGCCCGTGGCACCACATTCAGCGAAGACAACAAGTCGGTTCGCTCGGAAGGGTTCGCTGACCTGGCCAGCGCCATGAGTCTCGACAGTGAAGTCGACCCGGACGGTGCACTCGAGCCCCTGATCGCTGCTCGAGATGCATTCCAAGGAGCTGGCCTCACGACTTGGCATGCGATCTGTGAGGTATGTCTGGTTGACGCCCATACCCAGATGAACGACCTTGATGGTGCCCAACGAATACTCGAGCGAGTCGACGCTCTCATTCAGCAAACCGGTGAGAATCGGCATGATCTCGAGGCAGCGAGACACTCGATTGTGGCACGCCTTCTCCTGGCTCAGGGGCGCCCGGGCGAAGCCCAGAAGCTACTCAAGCAGCTCAATGAGGATCCAGAAGTTGATCTGACCAGCGAGACATTCGCCCACGTTCCCGAAGCGATGCTGCTTGGCGTTCAGGACGGCCCTGCACCCGGCCGAGCGGCCGACTTCTATCGTGAATCCCTCGACGAACTCGAAATCGACGCCCCAGTCCGGCTCAGGGCGGTGCTGCACTACAACCTGGCAATCGCCTGCTACGAGCACGGTGATCTCAACGAAGCGATTCGGAATCTCGAAAGAGCAACAAACCTCTACGTTTCGGTCGGAGCCAAGAGACAGACAGCCGAGGCGAAGCTGGCCCTTGCTGGCATGTTGGCTGCTCAGAACAAAGACACTGCACGTGCGAATGAACTGTTCGACGAAGCCAGGGTTGATTTGCCCCGCTACAGCTCTATTCAACAGGTCGAGACAGTCGTCGGGGAATCCCTGGGCCGAAATTTGCTCGCATCCGGCGCCAGTGCCCGGAGCAACGCGTTTGCGCTGCAGAACCGAGCCGGCCGACTGACGAGAGCCAGGAACTTCGGGGCAGCTCGAGAAGCCGCAACGGAGGCGTTTGAGTTTCTCGAGCAGGATCAGCGGGCTTCTGCGCATGAGCGCGCGTTATTGCTGTTCAACCGCGGGTTCAACACCATTGCAGAACAGGCTTCCACTGGGGAACTCGACCCAGCAACGAGCCAGCTCGGCCTGAACGACGCCATTGAGAGCATCAAGCTGATTGATCAGCAGAGGATGGCGATCGACGACAGTCGGGTAAGAAGTCCATGGATGGAGCGCTTCGGTGCCCTCTACCTTCTGGCCTTTGGTACCGCAGCCGACCTGAACCAGCCAGCGGTTTCGGTGGAAGTTCTCGAGCTTCTAGGCACACAGGGGGTTGGGTTGGGGTCCATCCATCCTTCCATTCAGGAAGCTGGCCCAGTCGAAGACAGTGCTTTCCCCACGCTGATCTCAGAACTCACTCGGTCGTCTGTCTGGGCTGACCACCCCTACATTTCGGTGAACGGCCACAGCAGCTTCTCCGACGGCGACACAACCGTTGCGCTCGAGAAACTTGTTGACGCTCAGGCAGGGCGTGAAGCCTGGTATTGGAACCAGTGGCTTCACGGTCCGGCTTTGATGTGGGCGCTCGTCAGCCCGGTCGGCGAGTTTTTCGCCGGCCTTGTTCCTCTAGGAGGCAACGAGCTGCCAACCCAAAACGGTCCCTGGACGTTCGGTGATGAAGGTCATCGTTCCGCTCACAGCTTTGCTGGTTATCACTGTGGCGGTGAAAAACTCGCCGATCGGACTGAGAAGGAACTCGCTGTTGACCTGGGGAAGGCACTCGTTCCCGCGCAGTTGCGTGAGGCTCTGAAGGCCGCCTCGCAAGAGGACCCAATCACGATCGTTTTTTCTCCAAGTGAACCGAGCCCAGCGTTCCCGACGAGCCTTCTCGCAGTCAACGATGCAGGTGTGCGGGTGCTCGAACGGGCTCGCATTCAGATCGGCGTTCCCGCGATGTCGGTGATGCAGCTGCGCACCTGCGGGTCCGGCGCGGTCTCCCGCATTGTCGACCCGACCGACGACATGCCGTCATTGCAGCGGTTCGCCAAGGACGACAGCGATCGACAGCCCGGCATCGAACGATTCTGGGATTGCGCCGACCGCTGTGACTCACTGCTTTTCATCGGTCACGGCATCGGTCCGAGTAGCGCACGCGAAGGCGCAGGGATCCGACTCGGACGCGGTTCTACCAACATCCTGACCGTGGCGAGCCTGTTGACACGTGGGGCCGAAGCTGTCCCCCCGAAGGTAATTCTCGCTGGCTGCTCCACTGCAGGCCTGTTGGAAGTTGGCCAATACGAGCGCTGGAGTCTGCCATCAGCGCTGATCGGTCTCGGCGCATCGCAGGTGGTATCGACGCGAGCCGATCTCGACACAACAGAAACCGTCGCCGCGGTAATCGCTGGTCTCGACGCCGCTTTAGAAAGCGACGCTGACCTGGTCGATGCCCTGCGGGACGTGCAGCTGGATCACCTCAGAAAAGCTCGGTTGCCCGATGGATCTCTCACCCGCGCCGGTGACTGGATTTCGTGGGTCGCTCACTCTGTACACGGATGGGAAGAATGATGGATGCAGTTCATGGCTGGGATGACCCTCGGTGGGTGCAGGTCGCGCAGCAGTACCTTCGAGCGGCGAGGCTGCTGGCACCGGAATCGAAGCGCAATCCGGCGCCGCAGAAGATCGTGAAGTTGGCAGCCAAACACGGGCCGGCTGATGAGGCGGACGTCTCTAAGGAACGCCGGATAGCGAATGAGGCGCACCGAAGCCTCGGCCTGTGGGTGCACAACCAAACCAAGCACGCCGATGGGCTGGGATCAGCGTTGATCGATGCGGCCGTAAAATCGGTGAGTCGGCCCTCTCGAGTTTGGAGTCGAATTCGCGCCACGTTCGAGTCACGGGTATGCGACTTTGACCGCCTCCTGGAAAGCGAACCCGAGCATGACCCATCTGCATGGGCGCAAGAGACCGTCGAAGGTCTACTGGCCGATGAGCTGCCGGTGCGAACCTTTCAGGCGTCGGCCTATGCCCTGGTCAACGCTGGTCACCACAGCCGTGACCACCGCAGAGAACTCCGCCGGTGGATCCGGGTGCTGAAGGTCGTGCCCGACCAGGAGCCCGGCGACTGGCTCGTGTTAGCGGCTGAGAAACTCTCGCGACCAACTATCGAAAGTGACGTGCTGCGCTCCCAACTCTTCGAGATGCTCGAGATTGCAATGGGGATGGTCGTTCCGACTCGGTTTGCACATGGCGACCTCGCGGACCGTGTCGAGGACCGTCTCATCACTGTTATGCGCTGGCGTGACCGGCTCAGCAAGGGCCAGATCGACGGTTCTCTCGAAGCGTATGTCAAACGTGTTCAGCGGTCCTGCATCATCGACTCCTACCGGGACTGGCAGCGGATCCGTCCAACCACCGACACTGACATCGACATCCCCGAAGGCCATAGCGGACCTGAAGCTGCGGCGATCGCCGCGCTCGAATGGCTCCGGTTCCTCGCCGCGCTACAAAGCGATACCCGACGGGCGGCCACACTCTTGGCGCACCGAAAAGCGAAAGTAGACGACGTCAATGGTCCTTCGCGACCCCGAGCCCTGGCCGTCTTCGAGACAACAACCCAGATCATCGGGTTCCGGCACGTCGAAATCGACGCCGCCCTCGATGGCGACTGTGAGGCGGCCGAAGGCATGACCAAATTCCTTGGAGGGCTTCTGACCAGCGGGCCCAACACCGAGACTCCGGCTTCGTGGCTGCGCGACGACATCCTGCGAGCGTTTACCGACCGGCATCCGAGCTGGCGTGATCGCTACGACGAAACCGGTCCCGACTCGCGCGGCAGCGACGACGGCGCCTTCGACGCTTCCGAAGCCGCCGACTACCGCCGCGAGCTACGAGTGAGGTCGGGCGCGACGGCGGCGAAAGACCCCCTGAGCGGCCATGGCGGCGTCGCCGCATTCCTGTCATCGCTGTATTCGGAAACCCACGACCAACTTGAGGCTGCGGAGATGGCGCGGTGACCAACCAGGACACCCACTCATCCGGCGACCTCATTGTTCAAGACGTAGCCGACGGCCACCTCGTCGCCCACACCGATCAGCCCTGGCTCATCGAAACACGAATCAGCCCAATCGAAGGGGTCGTGGTAACCGTGTCACCTCAGGAATCCGGCGCGATCACCGGCCTCTTCGTCGATCTTCAGGTCGTCGATCCGCTCGATCTCTCGCTGCTGCTCGGAGTCAAAGTCGGGGACCTTCACGAGCTCGCAGTCGGGGATGCCTTCGAAGTCGACCAGAACCGATCACTTATCCGAGTCGCAACCCTGCACCGGTTGCAGACCGTCCCGCATCCGACCCGGCACACCGGCGTATGGGCCCTGGAAATTCTCATAGAAGCCGCAGGGCTGCGCTGGATCGAAGGGGAATTCGATCACCAGCTTCGAGATCTCGAATATGAAGCGATCTCGTTCGCCCGCGACTGGATAGCACAGCCCGCGTTCCGGACCGTCGAAGGCGGCGCAGTCATAGTGGCCGCCATTCAGCAGCTGCCTGCAGTCCTCCCCGATGACTCCGACTATCTCCCGTCGGCCGAGGAACTGGCCTCTTCGTCAGCGGCGCTGGAACTGTGGGACTTCGACCTGCTCCTCCCCCAGCCCGTGGCCATGAGCGACGAGCCTGACGAGTTCACCAGCCCTGTTCTATGGGATCGAATATCGGACGGAACAAAGCCGCCCGGCGACTGGTTTCACGACGCTCTGAAGATCCGGCGAAACCGACACAGCGTCCACCTCACCATCGACACCCAGGACACTGACGCGAAAGCGCAAGATGTCCTCTTCGCACAGATCGGCCCAAGCGACGCTGACGAGGCCCAGTGGGTCGGTTCGATTCGCCGAGTAGGCCTGTCCGGGGTGTTTGCCGGCAGAATCCCTATCGATGGTCTCGAAGGCATCGATGCCCTTCGCTTCGATATCACCGATGGCCTACACCACAAATGGCTGACTGAAACCGCATGGCTTCGCTACGTCGCGGCGCAGTGGGTGCACCTCGGCCGGTACTGGGCCAGTCGCGGCCCCGATTCCTACCCTGAAGCATCCGCGGTCTACGCCCGCGGCGCCGCGACCCTCGCCGACGGTGACGCGATGCGAACGCAGATTCAGCAACTCGTCGATCATCCCGAGACCGACGCCGCTCCGTGTCTGGCTGATCTCTGCCAACCCTGAACCAATACCAGGAACCCTTCTGTCAGCACACCACGGCAGGAACGTCTGTATCTACGAGTGACCGCCATTGGGGTCGTCACCGTTCTCTCAGGAGTTCAAGATGCAGCACGTCACCTTCCCCGTTGAAACCGTCCCCGACGATTCGTTGTCTGAGAAAGCAGTGCGGTTTGTCCGCTATTGGAAGGCCACAGTCATTTCAATGGCGCTCGGCTACGGGTCGCAGGCCCTCATGTTGTCCCTATGGGGGTTGAGTCCGCGCAGCGCGGCCTGGTGGTCGTTCCTGGTGATGGTTGTTCCGAGTTACTTCATGAACCGGCGGTGGGTCTGGGAACAGTCCGGGACCGGGAATCTCCGAGCCGAAGCGCTCCCGTTCTGGGCGTTCGGTTTCCTCGGAGTCGGTCTCGCCCTCGCGGTAGCGACCCTTCTCACGCCGGTTACTACGAACCCGGCACTCCACATCCTGGGCAGCCTGGCCGCTCACACCGGACCCTGGCTACGAAGATTCATACACTTCGACAGGGTCTGGGCATAACCACTCGCACCTGTCTCCGATCACGAGCATTTTTGAGTTTTGAACCGGCCTGGGTTTGGTGGAGGGCTCTGACGTTGGTGTTGGGCCCGGGTTCGGGCGTTGGTTGTTGATTGTAGAACAGGGTTTCGTGCTCGGCTGGCGGCCGGTTGCTGATCGAGGCGTGTAACCGGTGATGGTTGAACCAGTCGACGTATTCGAACGTTGCGAACTCGACTTGGTCAACGGTTCGCCATGGCCGTTTCGGGTTGATTAGTTCGGTCTTGTAGAGCCCGATCGTGGACTCGGCGACTGCGTTATCGATCGGATCGCCAACGGAGCCGATCGAGGGTGCAGCACCGATCTCGGCGAGGCGCTCGGTGTGGCGAATGCTCGTGTATTGCGCGCCGGCATCGCTGTGACAAATCAGTCCATCGAGTTCGGTGTCTCGAACCCAGATGGCGTGTTCCAACGCGTCGAGCACAAGATCGGCTTTCATGTTTGTCGAGACACGCCAACCCACAATCCTTCGTGAGTAGACGTCGATCACGAACGCCACATAAACCATTGCGGCCCACGTTCGGACATAGGTGAAGTCCGCAACCCACACCCGGTTCGGAGCTTTCACTGTCTCCCAAGCGCGGTCGACCAGGTCAGGTGCCCGTTCAGCTTTCTCGTCGGCGACCGTCGTTCTGGGTTTCTTTCCCCGCACGACACCGGTAATCCCGGCTTGTTTCATCAACCGTTCGCAACGATCACGGCCGATCTCAAAACCTTCGCGGTTCATTTGAGCGTGGATCTTGCGACGGCCATAGACGCCATAGTTCTCGGTGTGCACACGCCGGATTTCAGGCAGCAGAGTCTCGTCGCCGATCTGGCGCTGTGACGGCGGGCGGGACTTGGCGGCGTAATAGGTTGACACGGCAATCGGCAGCTCGCTGC
>Ga0209828_1000651_pt1 | contig 32719 bp, 22 predicted proteins | sample MaitaG_FD_187429 | JGI IMG/M metagenome (GOLD analysis project Ga0209828, IMG submission 187429) | Marine algal microbial communities from Maine, USA - Maine_Asex2 metaG (SPAdes) (version 2) | ecosystem: Host-associated > Algae > Red algae > Unclassified | place: Maine, USA | collected 2015-01-05
TTGGGATCATTTTACTGATTAGAAAAAGTGAAGTGATGAAAGGGTATCAAACTCATATCTTAGTTCAATTGAGTTTGTATGCGGCTTTGGTTTTTTCTTTAGTGATTTCATATAATGGAATTGTTGGTTTGATGGAATATTTTTAATTGATAAAAAATTAAATACTAAGAGAATTTATCGATTGCTACTAGGTCAAAAAAATCAATTTCTTCTGGCTTAAATTTGGACTTAGGAATTGTGATTACAAATGGAGGATACTGATTAATTGTTAGCCAAATCCGATCCTTATTTGATTCCATGCTTTTAATCCAATCCCAATTTTTTTCATCTATTTCATCATTATTATTGTGATTAATAATGATGACATGTTCTTTAGATTCCATAAAAGCATCAAATTTTATTCTATTGCCTTGGATTTTTACACTGATATATAATAATGGCTATAAAATAAACATCAACCCAATAAAATATATAGCTCCTAACCACATCATGTGACAATAGCCACTATAATAGCCAATGGAATACATAGAATCTAAACGACTATGTATGAATCCTTATAATTCTCATTGATTCAAACACAAATTTTAATATTTTACATTAGAATAAAGTCATATCAAAATGAAAGTCTAGAAAATGAAATGAAGATGAAATCCTGAGTCGAGTTATCTATATCAAATGTCTATATCAAAGATGATCAAACTGACTAAAAGAAATAAGGTCGGATAAACTCAGAATTCAATAAGTATTAACAAATTATGGATGGATTATACCAACCGTATTTGGGATTGAGTGGTCGGCAGGTGGGCTCGATTCTGCGTCTCATCTTTGATATACATATCGAAAGTCCAACTAACCATGACACTATATAAGATCAATTCTCAGCATTTACATTTTCATTAACCTATTGATTTGCATATGTATTCCTTATCTTGACAGCCTATGCAGGGAATTGACTATATATTAAATGATGCTGAATTTCAAGAGGAATTGTCAAGTATCGCAGATCGGAGCAATGAATCCTTTGAATCTATTAAAAAAGATGCGGGGAATTATCTGAAAGAATTGTATTCCGAGCATGACGCTTATGCAGATAGTGCCATGTTTGAGCTGATCAGATATACACTTTCTAGAGGCTATGATGCGACGATTGATGTTGATCCAGATGAAATAAAAGCACTTGGGAAATTGATGCGTCGACATTCAGTGGCTTTCGTTATGACACACAAGACTTATATTGACATGTGGGCTCTGACTTTAGTCCTTGCTCGACACGGCTTACCTATTCCTTATATTTTTGCTGGTATCAATTTGAGCTTTTTCGGTGTCGGAAAATTAGGTAGAAAAGCAGGGATCATTTTCATTAGAAGATCATTCAAAGATAACGAAACGTATAAGGCATCTCTCCGACATTTTCTTGCCCATTTGGTCAAACAAAAAGAACACTTCATGTGGGCTATCGAAGGGACTCGATCTAGAACTGGAAAGCTAGTCTGGCCAAAAATGGGTATTCTAAAATATATAGCTGACGGTGAAAAACAGTCAAAGGATGAGGTCAAATATGTCCCCGTATCTGTGGTATATGATCTGATTCAGGATGTTCAAGAAATGACGAGTGAAGGAAGAGGGAAAGAGAAAAAAGCGGAGAACTTAAAATGGATGATGAATTACATCAAGGACATGGGGAAAAACTATGGCAAGATATCCATCAGAATTGGTGATCCTATTGAAAGAGAAAACGAACATTTTGCAGAAATACCTGATGATTTACAAGCACCGACTACCAATTACACCTTGCCCAAACTTGCCTTTGAACTCGTCCATCGCATTAATCAAATTACTCCAGTCACGACCGCCTCACTGATTTGTACTACCCTACTGAGTAAGTTTTCATTAACAAAAAACTTAATAGAACACAATGTCTTAAGTCTCATGAAACTCGTAGAGAATCACAAGGCAGATGCATTGGTCGACAGAGGTGTTCCCATAAATCAAACTGTCAGCTATGCCTTAAATATTTTAAAACAAGCAGGTCTTGTCCAGCAGTTAGGTGATGGCGCTAAAGCTAAATATGCCATAGTCCCAGAAAAATATTTGATGTCTACATATTATTCCAATATGTGTGTACATCATTTATATCAAAGAGCATTTATAGAATTAGGTTTATTAAAAGTCGCTGAAGAAAAACCGGAGGATCGTGAAGAGGCTTTTTGGACAGAAATCATGGCACTCCGTGATTTATTTAAATTCGAATTCTTTTATTCTAATAAAGCTAATTTTTCTGATGAGATAGAATTTGACTTTGAATTAATGGATCCACGGTGGCGGAAAAAATTAAATGGTAAAAAAGAAGACTGTCTTAATATTCTAAGGAATCAGGCCATCTTGATTTCGCCAGTTGTTTTATATACATATTTAGAAGCATACAGTGTGGTCGGCATGGCACTATTGAATATGGATACTGCAGAAGAATACAATGAAAATAAGCTACTTCACAGTTGTATGTTTTTAGGAGAAGAAATGCACTGGCAAGGAGGCATTCATAGAATAGAATCGGTGTCAAAACCATTCATCATCAACGGTCTTCGATTCGCAAAAAATAGAGGCTTAGTCCCTACAAAAACAGATAGTAAAGAGAAAGAACTAAATGCATTTATAGACCAATTACAAGAGATTTCATTACGCATTAAAGAGTTACAAGAATATGTCCTACGAACTTCAAATGAAGATGCTAAGATTATTCCTCTTGAGAGGAATGTAGTGCCAGGATCTAAAACAGAAAGTATCACAGAAGGTATTTTAGCCTTAGAAGAAGGTGCTCATATCGCGGCATTTTTTGATTTGGATAGAACATTAATCAAAGGTTTTTCGGCAACTAAATTTTTCAAAGCCAGATTGCTTAGTGGTAAAATGAAAAACAAAGAAGTTCTTGCACAATTTGGTGGCGCTTTAGTCTATGCAGTTGGAGATAGAAATTTTGCAAGTCTTGCTGCCATTGGCGCAAAGGGCGTAAAAGGCATCAAAGAACAAATGTTTATAGAAGTTGGCGAAGAGGTATATTACAAACATCTTGCTAAGGCTATTTATCCAGAATCACGAGCATTAGTCGCAGCCCATATCGCTAAGGGACACACCGTTGCAATCATATCTGCAGCCACTCCATACCAAGTCAATCCAGTTGCGAATGACTTAGGAATCGAGCATATCATGTGTACAAAAATGGAAGTGGTAAATGGAAAATTTACAGGTGATATTTTAGAGCCGGCTTGTTGGGGTGAAGGAAAAGCCTTTGCCGCTCATGAATTGACAAAGGCGCTAGATCTCGATTTATCTAAATCTTATTTCTACACAGATAGTGCAGAAGATATGCCTTTAATGGACATCGTCGGAAATCCTATTGCGATTAATCCAGACAAAGATTTATCCGCTGCGGCATATCAAAATAATTGGCCGGTTTATCGATTCGATGATCAAAGTAGAACTGGACTTGGCAATTATTTCCGTACTGCATTGACAATGGCTAGTCTATTACCAGCCGCAGCGAAAGGCGTTTTAAGTGGCACACGGAGTGGCTCATGGTCCAACGGAAGAAATTCTATGATGGCAACTTTTGGAGATTTGGGAGCAAAATTCGCTGGGATCAATTTGGCTGTTAAGGGTGAAGATAAATTGTGGTCGCACAGACCCTGTGTCTTTATTCTTAATCATCAGAGTAATGCTGACATGATTGTCGCCTCAAAATTATTGCGCAGAGATACAGTCGGCATTGGTAAAAAAGAAATACAAAAAATGCCAATTATTGGTCAACTACTGACAGCTTCAAAAGGGATGATCTTTATCGACAGGAGCGATAAGCAAAAGGCAATCGAGGCAATGGAGCCTGCAATCGATGCTTTGAAAAATGGTACATCTGTCATTATCTTTCCTGAAGGCACAAGAAGCTTTGATTATACTTTAGGTGAGTTTAAAAAAGGTGCGTTCCATTTGGCTATGGGAGCTAAGGTTCCTATTGTCCCGATCGTTATCGAGAATGCACATGATGTGATGCCACGTGGAAGATCATTAGTACAACCAGCGACAATTCGAATAAATGTACTTGATCCGATTGAAACAAAAACATGGAAGAAGAAGGATCTGAACGGTCAAATTTCAAGGATACGCGATATGTATTTGGAGGCACTGGGGCAGAAAGAGATTAAGGTTTTGGGATAAAACATAGAGTTTAGTTCTGAGTGTTGAGTTTTTAGTGGATTCAGAGCTTGGGTAAATAATAGTGTTTGATTTTAAGTGTTCATTTTTAGTGAAGTAGGGAATTGCGATTTTCAGATCGTAGTTGAAAGATGGAAGTTTGAGCTTGATTTGTTTTATCATTTAATCATTTTCTTCCCGCCGCACCCTTTGTTCGGTACGAGATCTCCGCTGCACTTCTACATGTAATCATTTTCTTAGATAATCATTTTGTATGAATTTAAAAGTAGGCTTATTAGGTGGAGGATCTTGGGGCACGACAGTAGCTTCATTGGTCGCTAGAAATACAGCGGCAAAATTATGGGCAAGAAATATTGATACTGTCAACGAGATAAATGAACAGCATTCCAATACAAAATATTTGCCTGGTGCAAAATTAACGAAGTCACTAGCTGCTTGCGATACAATAGAAGAAACAGTCAGAGATGCTGATGTGGTTGTCATGGGCATACCTGCGCAAAACTTTAGGCATGTACTAGATGAAGCTAAACAATATATTCGTCCTTGGGTGCCTATTGTTAGTCTGTCTAAAGGCTTAGAAAAAGGGACACTATTGCGCATGACTGAGATTATTGAATCTGTGATGCCTGGACATCCAGCAGGTGTGTTAACTGGACCAAATCTTGCTCGCGAAATCATAGCAGGTCAAGCTGCCGCGAGTGTCATTGCAACAGTTGATGACAATATTAGTGTGGCCTTACAGAAAATATTTAGCACAGGACTATTTCGTGTATATACGAATGAAGATGTTGTCGGTTGTGAACTTGGTGGCGCATTAAAAAACATTGTTGCTATTGCGGCTGGAATGGGTGACGGCATGGGTGCAGGAGATAATACTCGTGCTGCTGTCATCACTAGAGGCTTAGCCGAACTCACTCGACTTGGCACAGCTATCGGAGGAAGACGAAGAACCTTTGCCGGATTGGCAGGCATGGGTGATTTAGTTGCGACTTGTAACAGTACTCAAAGTCGAAATCGTCATGTAGGATTTCAGCTTGGACAAGGAAGAGCATTAGAAGACATCATAAAAGAAATGTCAATGGTAGCGGAAGGCGTTAAAAGTGCACCAGTTGTTATGGAGCTTGCCGCAAAATATGATATAGAAATGCCGATATCGTATGAGGTAAATCGAGTGGTAAATGGAGAAGCAGGAGCGCAAGAAGCGTTTAGAGGATTACTGAGGACAGAATCAAAGTCTGAATCGGATCCTGGATAACATCATATTTACATTCATTCAATTTTTATTAGATGACTCATATTCAAAGATTTAAATCTAAGTTTTATATTTTTCTATTAATAATAGTTTCTTCTTGTTCTAAAATTAGTGAAGATTGTATGCAATATGATCTAATACCAGATCAGAACAATGACAACTTAAGTCAAGTCATCGCACATTCACATAATGACTATGAACAAACCTGTCCTCTGACTAAAGCTTTAGCCTTAGGATTTACATCAATCGAAGTAGATATCTTTCCATACAAAGAAACGATAGTGGTATCCCACGATGATGATTTATTAGATGTCAAACCGACAATCCAGTTATTGTATTTAGATCCTTTAAAAGATATAGTGCAGAGGACTGATCAAAAAATAAATTTACTGGTAGATATAAAAGTGTACAATGATAATTTTCTAAATCAACTACATACTCTACTCAAAAATTATGATGACATTTTAATTACTAGAACCGATACAAGTAAAAACGTAAAAATCATTTTAAGCGGAAAATTGCCCAGAAAAGAAATTGTCCAAAATGAAATGTATAATTTCTTTTTTTTAGATGGCAGGTTAACTGACTTGGGAAAAGATATCGATTCAAATACAATGCCCCTGATCAGTGCCAATTTTTCTGATATTTTCGATGTTAAACCGTCTCAAGTTTTAACGACAGCAGAATTAGAAACATTAATTACGGACATCCAGCGAACACACGATGAAGGCAAAATAATTCGATTTTGGAACACCTCAGATAATGATGTAATGTGGTCCCAGTTGATTGAATCAGGTGTCGATGTGATTGGCGTTGATCATCTGGAGGAGTATCACGAATTTATATCAGGCCAGTAGACTGAAAATTATATTATTATTATTAATATTAATATGTCTATTAATTTATTTCCTGACGTTCGCTTTGCTATGTACGAGATCTCCACTGTGCTGCGCCATTTAATAATAAAATCATTTTAAAAGTGAAAATCAAACCATTTAAATTAGAGAGATATTACAGTCAACACGAATTTACGTCCAAGCATTCCATTTGTAATTCAGACTGCGAAGCCATGACGATTCAACAATTATTGTCAATGGAAGATGGAGCTACCGAAAAATTTAATAGTCAGTGGTTGGGCTATACCGATACGAAAGGTGAGTACGGATTACGGACAGATATATCTACCATTTATTCCACAATTAATGAGGACGATCTATTAGTCTGTACTGGAGCACAAGAACCGATCTATTTATTTTCTCATGCCGTTTTGGATTCAAGTGATGAAGTGGTTGTTCAATCACCTTGTTACCAATCTTTCTTTTCTGTTCCGGAAAGTATAGGATGTAAAGTGAATCATTGGAATTTAAAGTTTATAAATGAAAAACCAATGTTTGATCTAGACGAATTGGATAATCTTGTCAATGAAGGAACCAAAGTCATTTATATTAATACACCACAGAATCCTACTGGGTATCATTTCACGACAGCAGAGCAACAAGCCATAGTGGATATCGCGAGAAAAAATAATGCGCTCATTTTTTGTGATGAAGTATATCGAGAATTGGAACATCAAGAAACGTTTTCAATACCAGCATTTGCAGATGTATACGAAAATGCTGTATCTCTAGGAGTCATGTCGAAATCATATGGATTAGCTGGATTACGTATAGGATGGATCGCAACAAAAAATAAATCAATAATAGAAAAGGTCGCAGTATTAAAAGAATATACAACTATTTGTAATTCTGCTCCAAGTGAATTTTTAGCAAGAATAGGATTAAGACATAGAAAAACAATTATAGAGAGAAATCTTAAAGTTGTACATGAAAACTTAAAGTTGTACGATAAGTTTTTTATAAAGTATACAGATTTATTCAGTTGGTGGAAACCAAATGCTGGCCCGATCGCTTTTGTGAAAATGAAATTTGAGGAAGATGATATGGACTTTGCGGACAAGCTTTTAAAAACAAAACAATTATTAATCTTGCCTGGAGGAATATATGATTATAAAGGGTTTTTCAGAATAGGATTTGGGCGTAAAGAAATTCCAGTTGCTCTTAAGGTCTTTGAGGAATATGTACAAGAACACTTAGTGCTGTAGTACTATTATAAATCCTATCCAAAAGTTTGAGATACAATAAAGAAAACTCCCATTGCGAAAATGCTACATACTTGAATCGTTGGGATGATGTTTTCTAAAGATATTGTTTGAGAATTTTTCATTTTAAAATTTTAGTTTTATTAATTTTAAAATGACGCCCGTATGAGTTGTAATGACACTACAAATATAGGACAGAAAGTATACACAGCGCAAGCCCTACAATGTAGGCATTATCAATATTTTTACATCTTCCTACAAAACATCTACAGAATAATTAAATATATACATAATTAACTTGCTGTATATCAATCATTTAAAACAATCAATTAACAAGAGATAATTAATTAAATAAGATAGTATTATTTATAAATTAAGACCACAAACTATCTACAATCAAACTTAACATTGGAATCCTTATTGAATTTTTCATTGGATACGTACTTACACCTTACATAGACTGAGTTTTATCTACTCTCTATTCAGAAAACTTCATTTACAAAATCCTAAACATTCTAGTAGGGTTTGTCTGTACTTACTCGTATCACTCTTGATTGAGCATTCTCAAAACTAAATTTGATATGAAAAATTCTATCCTTCTGACAATCTTGAATTTTTCCATTATGCTTATTGGCAATGGCCAAAAAAACACAAGTCTACAAAACCAAGCTCCAGAATCTGATATGTATCAAATCGCTCAAAATACTGAAGTCGGATCAAAACAAAGCACATTGAAGCTTGACCCTTCATTTGCATTAGGATTTCGGTATCATATCACACAATGCCTAATGACTTATATTGATCAGTCAAAACAACCAAAAGAATCCATCCAAAGAAATGGACCAGAAAAAATTAAAACCAAATTCAAAAAAACCAGCAGAAGACATAAGGTGCTCAATTACAGAAAACGTGGAAGGCATAATCAAATGAGTTGTTGCTCGCTACATCCAAAGAAAAAAGAGAAGTAACTAAGTCAAATTGTTAGCAAGTATATCCCAAACCACCACTCCACCAAATCACAAAGAAATAAACCCATGAATAAAATCAACCACAGAAAGAAAGTAGAATTAATGAATATAATCAACTGAAGAATCAGAATCTATCAATCACATACCTGGAGTTTGTGCTTTCAATAAAGTCTTTGGCTTGTCTATGAATGACGCATTTAAGTATTCTTCTAACGAATCTTTTTCTCTAGATGAAGCAGCCATGGACTGGATGATTAGCTTCAACTTTAGAAGTGATAATGAGATGGGCTATGATCCATCTCAGGACTTTGAACTTCAAGAATTTCAATACCAGCATCGAGGCTTTGCCAAATACGTTGAACTCGCAAAGCTTTTGGGTTGGAAAGCCATTTACAATATGAACAATATTTTTTATACTGAATGGACTGCTAATGGCAAAAACGATGATATCATAGATAAGGATAGAATGCTCCGAGCTGCGTCCGAAGGCAACAACATAAATATTGCTCCATTATTTCACTTTTGGGGACACGGTCCTTCTCCATCATTGGAAGCAGACTTACAGTCATTGCCAATTGATCCAGCAATCTACAATCAGCTCGCTGCGTATTACCAATTAGTACCTGCGACACAAGCTGACTTTTTGCCTTACCGTGACAGGCTATTAGAAAGAAAGGATCCTGTACATTACGACAGAATCAATGCGGCATACAATAATTATGAAACAGAAAATTATGCACAACAAATGCGGGATCAGATATGTGACATCATCACTAAATATTATCCACATAATCCTCCTTGCGACGATATCACTTCATCGGTCAACTTAACGATTGATGATGAATGTATAGAGCTTCATCCAAATCCTATGGATGGTATATTCACTTTGGTAGGAGATTTTCAGAATTATACGATTCAGATTGTTTCACAAAATGGTACTGTCCATCAAAATTTACAAGGACAAAGTAGTCCTATCAATATTGACATCAGTAGTTTACCATCAGGACTTTATTTTATCCGTGCCTTCAATAACAATAATGCTAATCTTACTATACAGAAGCTTATCAAATTATGAAAATTAATAAGCTGAATTCGATTATTCGGTCGGACTTAGCTTATCATATTTGACTTAATTAACTAATTAATCTGCCTCTTCTTCCCTTCCCAATACGGTACCCGGACATCTCTTTTTAAAAGCTTGCCTGCACCCGACAATGGGAACGGCTCAGTCCGAAAAGAAATACTTCGAGGACATTTATAATTCGCAATGTATTCTTTACTCTTTGCAATAATATCTTCAGGCGCAACTTCCATTCCTTCATTTAATATGACCTCTGCATGAACTTGTTCACCCCATTCATCTGAAGGAATACCAATGACGACAACTTGGCTGACAGCAGGATGATTCATCACAGCATTTTCCACTTCAGCTGAATAGACGTTTTCTCCACCTGAGACAATCATATCTTTTACACGATCCACAAGGAAAATAAAACCTTCATCATCCATATATCCAGCATCGCCAGTGTGAATCCATCCATTCCTCAAAGACACTGCTGTTTCTTCTGGCTTATTCCAATAGCCAACCATTGCATTTGCGCCTTTAACTGCTATCTCACCAATCTCTCCATTTGCTAATGCTTGGCCTTCTTTATTTACAATTTTGATTTCAACACAACAGATTGCTTTTCCTGCGGACTTTAATTTTCCTGCTTTAGGTCCTTCAGTGACATGATACTCAGGGGACAACATTGTCGCCAAGGGAGCTAATTCTGTTTGACCATAGCCTTGGGCAAAGTCAGCATTTGGCAAAGTAGTCATCGCTTGGATCAATACAGACTCTGCGATAGGCGAAGCACCATAAAGAACATAGACAAGGCTTGATAAGTCTGCAGTAGTAATTGTTGGATCGTTTATAATCATTTGTATCATCACTGGGACGAGCAAAGCATGGGAGACTTTATAATTTTGGATTGCCTGGATTGTCGCGGCTGGTGTGAACATTGGTATAAATACATGTGTACATCCTGCTAGCATCCCTCCCTGTGTCATGGCGCCATCTGCCAAATGAAACATAGGGGCTGCATGCAAGATACGATGCTCTTCTTGTATACCAACTTCTGCGACCAAAGCAATTGCACTTGTCCACAAATTACTATGAGTCAACATGACACCTTTGGGAAAACCTGTTGTCCCACCTGTATAAAAAATCCCTGCAAGATCATCCCCACTTCTATAGGCATCTTCAGCAGATTCATTGTCTTTAATTAATTGTTCATATGAGACCATCCCACCTGGCAATTCACCATCGCCAATAAATATAACTAAGTCCAATTCTACACCTTGCTCTTTTAAAGCTGGGACCATCTTAGCAAATGTATCATCTACAACGAGCACCTTTGATCCAGCATCTTTTAGGGAATATGCATTTTCTACATGAGACCATCTGACATTCAATGGCACGACGCATGCACCTGCCCATGGCACACCAAAATAATATTCAAAATATCGATCTGAATTTAAAGCAAGAATAGCAACTCTATCACCTTCAGCGACACCAGCTTTCTGTAACCCTCCAGCAAATCTTGAGATCCTATTCTTAACATCCTTCCACGAATGCTGTCTATCACCATTAACTGTAGCGATTTTATTTCCTCTAATTTGTGCGTTTCGATGGACACTTTGGGTTAGGTAAAACATACTATTTTTGTTTTACTCTAATATAACAATTAAAGGAGGCGATTAGACTTTAAAGTGATTAAAGAAAAAATTGCTGGTCTACCATTCAAGGACAATCTTTCCAAATTGTTTTCCAGATTCTTGATACCTAAATGCATCTCCTAATTGATCAAAAGCAAAACTCTTATCGATGTTTGGCTTGACTCCATTTGTTTCAATGGCTGAGACCATTGCTTCTTGCATATCTCTATTTCCTACGGCAATACCATGCACATTGAGAAACTTAAAAAATAATTTTGGAAATGTAATTGAGCCTTTGCGACCATTGCCTAAAATGCCAATTGAAATAATATTGCCACCCATTTTAGTTGCTTCAATAGATTGGTTCATTGTAGAACCACCTCCGACATCCAAGGTGATATCTACTCCTCCTCCAGATTTTTTAGCGATCGCTTTTCCCCATCTTTCATCCTCCTTATAATTAACAACAGCTTCACAGCCCAACTCCATCAGGCGTTCAGCTTTCTCAGGAGATGAAGTCGTAGCATATACTTTAGCTCCTGCTGCTTTCGCAAATTGTAATCCTAATAATGACATTCCGCCTGTTCCTTCGATCAATACAGATTGACCTGCAATCAATCCACCGGTATGAGTCAATCCATTCCATGCTGTCAAACCAGCACAAGGTAATGTAGCTGCTTCAGCATAAGAGTATCCTTCAGGCATTCGAGTTAAAGATTGGGCAGACATAACGGATTTCTCGGCGATATAGCCGTCAATGGTCTCACCAGATACTCCAGCGTTTTTCTGAAAGCTAGGTTTTCCATCGATCCAGTTGGGAAAAAACATCGACATCACCTTATCTCCAACTTTCCAATCCAATACTTCTGGTCCAACTGCTATAACTTCACCTGCGCCATCAGACATTGGAATTCTTCTTTCCTGCACAGGAATAGCTCCGATAGCAACTAAATAATCATGATAGTTTAATGATGTCGCATGCCAAGCTACGACTACTTCACCGGGTCCTGCCTTTGGATCTTCGCGCTCGATTATGGATAAGTTATCTAATCCTGCTGGCTGACTGACTGCTATAACTTTCATATGATTTTTTATCAAAAATAAATAAATAAATATGCGTTGGTCTTGATTTTAAACAAGTTCTATATATTTCACTACTCTTATCGTTAGTCACAAATAATTATCATTAATTATGATAATATCTCAAATATAAATATCTAGCGACAAAAATATATTAATCAAAAGGACTATAGATCAACTTTCTAACAATCATTTGTGGTATAATGGTCGAGGAGAATTTTATAATTTATTTAACTAATGCAACTTAGGGGAATCCATTTTAAAGATAGTTTTTGATTTACCTCGATTGCCAATGTGTTTAACTATACTCATCGGTCTTATTTGTACAATTATCTACAAAGCTTTAGCAAAATCTATGTGACTTTAATATAAGTAAATAGTCAATATAGACTCAAGTTCGAAAGCTTGAATAGATCTCAAAGTCCCAAATAATTTAGAAATTATTTGATCTAATTTGGAAAAAATAAATCAAACTACTTCAATCGAGCGCCTAGAGTTAATAGAGCTCATTTCTTAATAACCTCGTTAAAAATAAACCTAACTAAAATGTCGATTAAAATTATAACTAGAATATTATCATTTATTGTATTGCTATCAGTATTTCAATCCAAAGCACAGGCTCAAGTAAAAGGACTAAGCTACAATTTATCTCCTTTTGCAGAGAAAAGTTGGTTTAACGAAAAATCTGGTATGTCTAATGGATATCTAGCAGGAGCACAGCTAGGATTAGGCTTTGGAGAATTTGTAGAGTTACGAGGTGTATATTCACAAGGATTTAATTTATCAACAGATATCACAAGATTTGGTCTTGACTTAACAGATATAGATGAAGAGACATATACTCAAAGAGATGTTACATTAAAGAGATATGGCACTGAGATGAAATTGAATCTCTTAAACGGACCATTGCTACCGTACATAACATTAGGCACGGGTATTCAAAGCCTAGAAGCTGATTCTTTAGGGAGTTCAAAGCAAGTGTATATAAATTCTGGATTAGGCATAAAATTTTCAGCCGCGAATAGATACACAATAGGACTACAAGCTATCAGGACAAGCTACAGATCTAATCCATTAAATACTTTTATGGATAACGCCGAGAGAGCTCAATACAATATTACAAATGAAGAGTTCGCAACCAATAATTTATCTAATTGGTCACTTCGCGCATCGCTCGTACTATATTTGGGTGGTCGAAATCCTAATGGTCTGACTGATATAGACAAGGCATACTTAGACAACTTTTCAGGAGGCTTATCTGGTTTGAGCATCCCTGTGGAACCAACAGTCATGAAAATAAATTTTCATGAGGATTTAAATCTTCGAGATACTTGGATGGCTGGTGGATCAGCAGGTTTAAATTTAGGTCCATTAGTGGGAGTGAGAGGGTTTTACTGGAGAGCCTTAGAGGATGGTTCAGCTACCAAATTTGAAAGCTTATCTATGTATGGTGGTGAAGCAAGATTCAAGCTGAATGAAGGAAAAGGATTCACACCTTGGTTAACGATCGGTGGTGGAGAGATCAATCCTAGTGATGAATATGTTGGTAGAAATGATGTAACAAACATTGAAGACAAACCTTTTGCAATGGCAGGTATAGGAGTCGATCTTCCATTTAATAAATTTGTAAAAGCAACTGGCTTTGCGAGATCTATCTTAACATCAGCAGATGAAGTAGCAGATGTAGTTAGCGCTGATGATATCAAAAATTCATGGTCATATGGAGTAAGTTTAAATTTTATTCTGGGAAGAAAACCTAAGAATATTCAGAAAGTTCAACAAAATGCATTTGACTCTACCACTGAACTTTTAAAACAAGAGTATGAGGATCAAATAGAGGATTTAGAACAGCAGATGATCGGAGCTGTAAATAACAGTGACATTAATGCTGTTAAACAAATCGAACAGAAAAAGGCAGATGCTCAAAAGATCATAACTGATTTAGATCAACAATCTGTCAAACAAAACTCACCGACAAATAATAGAGGAATCGACAACTCTGAAATTCGATTATCTCCTGCTGAATTCCAATTGATTATCAGAGATATTATTGACGGTCTTAAACGAGATAACTCTTATAATGGTAGCAGATCATCCGCTCCAATACCTCCTTCATATAATGACAATAATAAATTAGAATCTGCAATCAATAATCTTAAAATGGAGCAGAAATTAGAATCATTAGACGAGAAATTAGCTGATATCGAGAAAAGGTCGGAATCTCTTGACAATGTTATTTATGATATCCAATCATCTAATGTTGAGCTGACTCAAAACATACAATCACTCATGCAGTCGTTTGAAAAAGACCTAAACAATATCAATCGATCAATTGATGAATTAGATAAAAGGAATAAACAATTAGATAGAAAAAATAAAGAAATAGATAGAAAAATTAATTCAAATGAATGGAGCTCTAAAGCTAAAAAACCCATTGCAGAAGAAAACAATACAGAATCTATCCAATTGTACGATAGTCTAGATGACACGAATGATAGAATTGATGAACTAGAGCTATCAATCATTAGCGCTTTAGAAAACATGGGTAACGCTTATGCTTACACAGAAACAAATAGTAGATCATCGAACAAATCTAGGAACAAGAAAAAGCTTTTCCAACCAAAGAATTCTAATAGGAATAAGGTAGCACAGAGACAAGAAAAAAATATGGCTACGGAAAAAGAAGGTAGCTTTTTTAGCAGATTACAATACAGAGGCATGTCTGCTTTTGCTGGATTTAATGTAGGTGGAAATGCTACAGCCAATATTGGTTACAGACTTCACTATGGTCTGAATGCTAATTCAAATACTGAATTAATGCCTGAAACTTTCTTTGGATTAGGTAGTCCTTCTTCTTTTGGTATCATGGCTAATATGACTAGATCTTTCCCTGGTCTTGCCCCTAAAACATTACTTAAGCCATATGCTGGTATCGGCGCAGGACTTATGAAAGTCGGAAATGACCAAGATCAAGATCAGCTAAAAGGAGCCTATAATCTTATGGTTGGCAGTTATTTAAAAGTCATGAATGGAGATCTTTATGTAGATTTTACTACTAGAAACTTATTTTCATATAATCAATTAATTATTGGCTATAGATTACCATTTTAGTATAAATGTATTTTGATTTTCCCAGTTTAAATCAATCTCTAAATTTAAATAAGAACATTGATTTAAATAGCTATCACAAAAAAGCCATTTATAGTTTATGAGCATTTATACATAAAATCATAAATAAATGTATACCAAACGCATTTAATATTGACCCTTAGTTTACTATATATTTTACTAATCTCATCGTTGGAAATAATCGTTATATCTCTATTGATATGACTGCGTTTTCCTCCTTGACCTTAAAAAAATATACTCACAAATTAAAAGCTCAATCCCAAGTACGTTTGGTATAAGACTCTAAATGGCTTTCCTTTTCCTTCCAAAGTATTTGAACTCTAAGCAAAAAAATTACTTCAACTTCCTTAGTGTTCACTATCCGTTCCAGTCTCAAAACTTCAAAAAATCATTCATCAGACTCTTAGAAACTTTATAGTTAGCTCTCACTTTCAAATGATGTACTTTACTAAAAACTAAATCATCTTCGTCCACTTTAATATTACTATAAATTGTGAAACTTCAGAATTAGTGATACTCCTTAAATGTGGACGCCAATTTAAATCACTCAGAAACAAAACCTTCTTCATAAACCAAACATAATTTTTTTACAATAATCCTAACAATTATGAGACTCAAGTACACTAAGATCAAAGCTACATTTATAAAGTGAACACGATTTAAAATAATGGCTTAAGATTATTTTTAAAGTCAGACCATTCCTCTCGATTGATTACATTTGTGTAAACAGGAAAATTGGATTTCATATTAGCATTTACCGCAGCTACAATCCTCGGACTCGCTAAAGCAGGATTAAAAGGTTCAAGCATATTAGCCGTTGTACTCTTAGCACTAGTGTATGGTACTAAAGCATCGACTGGAATCATGCTTCCTTTATTGATCCTTGGAGACATTATGGCTGTTCTATATTACAAGAGGCATGTGAAATGGAATTATCTATTTAAATACTTGCCTGCGGTAATTATAGGTATTCTGACAGCAGTATATGTAGGAAAAAGTTTAAATGAGACCGAGTTCAAATTTTGGATGGCACTCATCATATTCTTAAGCGTAGTGATCATGTTATGGAGAGAAAGATCGGCGAATACTGCCCTGCCAAATAATTGGATTTTCGCAGGACCAATAGGTCTCGCTACTGGCTTCTCTACAATGATTGGAAACCTCGCAGGTGGATTTGCGAATTTATTCTTTTTATCAACTGGGCTTCCTAAAAATGAAATAATTGGCACTTCCGCATGGTTATTTATGATTATTAATTTATTCAAACTGCCATTTCATATCTATTCTTGGCAAACAATTACCTTATCGTCATTAGCAATAAATCTGTATTTAATACCTGGTATTTTAGTAGGATTTTACTTAGGAATTAAGGTGGTAAAGAAGATAAATGAGAAACACTTCCGGTATTTTTTAATAGCTGTGACTGCCATTGGAGCGATTATGATATTAATCAAATAATTTTGTCATAGCTTAAACTTGAATACACTACATTTATACCTATGAAACACATTATCCTCATTGGATTTATTTCTTTTATATTTTCTACCTGCGCTGATCCCGATGCAACTTTGAGAAAGGAACTCGATACTGCAGTATTTAAAATTGATATGCTCGAACAACAGCTAAAAACAAAGGCTTCTGCCCAACCTGGAGACCTAGTTCATATCGTCTTCGTAAACACTAAAGATGATCTGAATGCAAATCAAGAAGCAGAACTTATAGAAGCTCTCAACCAGCTCCAAGGCATCACCGAATTAAAATCTTTCTCAATAGGGAATTTTAAAAATCTAGATGATAAAAGAGCGCTCTCAGACTATGAACTTATGATGTCCATGTCATTTCAAGACGCTGAAGCTTATCAAAAATATCAAGTCCATCCTACTCATGTAGCGCTAAAAGGAAAACTAGATACTTACCTGGCAGGACCACTAGCTACATATGATTATACACTTAAATGAATAAAAGAAAATTAATTTTACTCATTCCCATTCTTGGAATCTGCTTATATTTTATTCTATTTATTTATTCTGCGAGTAAATATCCAGGTGGGTCACGGATGAATCCAGATTATCTAGGTTTTGACTGGATTCATAATTATTGGTGTGACCTGATGGCTAAAAAAAGCTATAATGGTCTCAAAAATTTAGCCCGCCCTTCAGCCGTAGCTGCATGGATAATTGTTTGTCTCAGTATCCTATTTGTTTTTTGGAAGGCCGTAAATCAATTTTATCCTACAGGTAAATGGCGTACAATTTTTAAAACGACTTCAATCTTAACTGTCATCATAGGCATCCTTTCCGCTACAGATCACCACGACTTGGCAGTGGCTGTATGCTTTCCATTTGGTGCAATAACTGCTATAGGGCTTACCAAAGGATTATTGAAAAGTGATATGACAATCTATAAAAACACAGTATGGCTTTGTCTCATATTTTTATCAATAAGCTTTTTTTTATACTTCACAAATACAGGCTTACAATATTTAGGTGTATTACAAAAAATAGCTATCGCTATGACCATGTGCTGGTTAATAGGATTCTACGTGTCATTATTTAATTATAATAATGCATCAAAAGTGACAAGATGAAAGTGTCTAGTTCCTTTCATCATAGTCCTGTTTCTGGATTCAAGTTTGGTTCATATCCCATTGGAAAACCCTCAATGTATGTACATGTATATTATATTGATGGTTTATTAATTGATACTGGCCACAGCAATATGGAGAATGAAATTTTTTCAAAACTAAAAGATCTAGATGTCCAGCAAATGTTTTTGACTCATCATCATGAGGACCATACTGCGAATACAAATATTTTACAAAAGCATTTTACTTGTCCAGTCTATTCAAGTAAACTTTGTGCAGGTATCATGAAAAGTCCACCAAAGATCAGCTTCGCACAATGGCTAACATGGGGACAACCACAAGCAATTGACCATATCAAAATCAAAGAAGATAGCTTAGTCACACCACACTATACATTCGATATCATTCCGATTCCTGGACATGCTATCGATATGGTGTGCTTACACGAAAAAAATGAAGGTTGGTTATTCTCAGCTGACCTATATGTTTATCATTATATCAAATATTTTATGCGTGCTGAAAGTGTGGCACAGCAAATAGAATCTTTAAAGAAGGTCATTAAATTAGACTTCGACATACTGTACTGTGCACATAATCCACAGTTTGAAAATGCTAAGGAATGTCTAAAAAAGAAGCTTCAGTTTTTAGAAGATTTTTATGGGAATGTATCTCAGGTATATCATAAAGGTCATTCTGCAAAAGCAATATTTAAAACACTTAAGCTAAAAGAAAATTGGCAAGTTAAAATTCTCTCAGGCGGTGAGCTATCAACTTTAAATATGGTCAGATCTATCATTAGAGACGAAGTAAACAAATTGGAAAGTTAATTTTTAGACTATGGAAAACTCACCTCTTTTATGTTGGCACTTTCATATCACTGGACTAGTACAGGGAATTGGTTTTAGACCTCATGTTTACAGGATAGCAAAAGAATTAAACATAAATGGCTGGGTCAGCAATGACAGTGATGGCGTTCACATTGAATTCAGAAGTACAAATGTAAATGCCGATCTCTTTAGATCAAAAATCTTAGAATCAGCTCCTACCCTAGCACACATTACGACAAACAAACTTCAAAAAATTAGCTCTAAAACATTTAATGATTTTAAGATTGTTCAAAAAGAATCAACTACTCAATCTCACATTGCCATCACACCTGACTTAGCTCTCTGCGAAGACTGTAGAAACGATTTGAAAGGTGGTAAAAGAAAGGACTATCCTTTTATCTCATGCAGTCAGTGCGGCCCGAGATATTCTATTTTACAAAAGCTAGCTTTCGAAAGACATCACACGGCAATGAACACATTTGTTATGTGTGATAGTTGTTTAACAGAATATGGAGATCACATGGATAGACGGTTTTACGCCCAAACAATGTCGTGTCACTCATGTCAAATTCCTCAACAACTTTTTAAAAATGATAACAGCTTAGTCAGTTCTGAAACAGTAGACATTTTGTCACTCATACCTAAACTTTGGAAAGACGGAAAAATAATTGCAATTAAAGGAATAGGTGGATTCTTATTGACCTGTGCTGCACAAAATGAAGTAGCAGTACAAGAGCTAAGGCTGCGTAAAAATAGACCTTCAAAACCTTTTGCTTTGATGATCCCAAATCTTGGTCATTATCTTACACTCAAATATAACCCTCAGGTAAGTACATCATTAAAAAATCATGTTTCACCAATAACTCTTTGCTCAAAAGATCAAATCTCTCATGAGTTCAAGTTTGTTGCGGACAACTTAGATAAAGTGGGCATTATGATACCGTATACACCGCTCTTTCAATTATTACTTCATTCATTCAATCAGCCGATCATTGCAACAAGCGGAAATGTATCAAACTCACCAATTATTTTCGATAACAAGGAAGCACTTGAAAACTTATCTTCGATCGCAGACTATATTTTAGTAAATGACAGGGACATCATCATGCCACAAGATGACAGTGTCATAACATACAGCCAAAAATCAAAGCAAAAAATTATTCTGCGCAGAGCTAGAGGGATGGCGCCAAATTATCTAGAAGGCTACCAGAATGATACAGAAGATTCAATCCTCTGTCTAGGAGCTGAAATGAAAAGTACCTTCTGTATCTCTCACCATCAGAATATTTATATCAGCCAGTATATTGGAAATCTACTCAATTTTGAAACACAGAAACACTACTCGTATATATTAGATCATTTTTTAAATTTAATTCAAGGTAGCCCAACACATATTTGTGTAGATACACATCCTGAATATTTCACACACCAGCACGCAGCTGAACTAGCTCAGAGATACAATATTCCTATTACAACAGTCCAACATCATAAAGCACATTTCGCATCGATTTTAGGCGAACACAAGCGCATAGATTCTGATGAAAAAATATTAGGTGTGATATGGGACGGGACAGGTCTAGGCGATGATGGAATGATCTGGGGTAGTGAATTTTTTGTGTATGAAAATTACACCATGTCGAGATGCGCTCACCTTGACTACTACACATATTTTCTTCATGAAAAAATGGCAACGGAAGCAAGAATTTGTGCCTTCGCTTTACTCCATTCGGAAGAGACAGCAAATGATTTAATTCGGGAAAAATTCAACGATGAAGAATGGCGTATTTATAAGACACTCATCAGTAAAAATCAGCTACTACAATCATCTAGTATGGGAAGACTCTTTGATGCTGCAAGTTCTATACTAGGCATCATAGACAAACAATCTTTTGAGGAAGAAGCTGCAATGTTATTAGAGGTGGCCGCTAGACGATACATCTCTTCACATGCCATAGAAGACATACAATCGTACGAATTCATCATTGACTCCAATGACTGTCTGCCTGGTAGACGCATCCTTATTCAAATGATAGAGGATTTAGCATTAGAAAAATCGATTGAATTAATTGCTGCAAAATTTCATTTGACCTTAGTAAAATGGATCATACACGTCGCCCAATCTGAAGGCTGTTTATCGCTGTCATTCAGTGGCGGCGTCTTTCAAAACTCCGTATTGGTTGATCTTATACATATAATGTGTGCTGAAGATTTTACCTTATATTTTCACAATGAATTATCACCAAACGATGAGAACATCTCGTATGGTCAATATATTTATTTCAAGATGACTCAGAAACTGGATGAAAAGCACTAGTTTGAATGTGGACATTGCTCTAAAGTTTGCCTCAGAACTCATCCAGAAATCGACTGATGAGTCAGATAAGTGTAATTTGATGTACACTCTGATTTAGATACCTACTATACTTTTCACTTTCTTTCTTACTCCATAAATCCATTTAAGAACTTGGACACGTATATACGAATGTATGTCTCTGCAAAGATTATAACTAGATGTCGGTCAAATCTTAAGAATGTCATGAGAGAGTGATATTCTTGACACGGTCCCCCTGTTTATTCAGGGGGATTTTTTTAACTAAATTAATTGTTAATCAATTAATTATACATACAAATAATAAAAATATAATATTAATAAATATTTATTAACTTTGTTCCATAATCGTGTCAAAGTCTATTCTCTCTCCATTGCATGACGATACCATGCTGAACTTCAGTATGTGATTTCAAGATATCAATGTATGATCTTCTTCAATTTCATCTATACTGAAACAAGAAATTTTTAAAGAAATGAAACGATTATATGTACTCCTATTTGTAATAATTTTATACCAAACTGCTTTTGCAGATCATTTGTCAGGCAGCTTACAACTTACAGCACGTATGACTGGTGCCCAGGAGGTACCTCCAGTTGCTGGTGCTGCACAAGGCTTAGGTATTTTTACTTTAAGTCTAGATAAGCAAGAGATTTTTATTGAAGTCGCGGCTGCTGATTTGACAGGACCAATTACTGGTATCCACGTTCATGAAGGAGCAGTCGGAGCTACTGGCCCAGTCGTATTCAATCTCAGTGGGGATATCGATGGATGTCGTGTCACTTCACTATTAACTGGTTTTACGACAGCAGAAAGAGCAAAATTTTTGGCTGGTGATTATTATTTGAATGTTCATACCGCTGCTAATCCAGGTGGTGAAATAAGAGCACAAATTTTATTAGAAACAGACTTCAGATATACTGCATATTTAAATGGTGCGAATGAAGTGCCTGCTGTAACGACTCCTGCATTGGGTTGGGGAAGTTTCAATTTGTCAAAAGCTGGACACGAACTAGAAATAAATATATCGACAACAGGTCTAACTGGGCCAATTATTGGAGCTCACTTACATTTAGGAGCTGCTGGCACCACTGGTGGAGTTATTGAAAATTTGACAGGATTTATACAAGGTGCTTCAATTGTGAATGCAGTTGTAGATCCAACTGCCTATGCTGCTGACATCGCAGCTGGTAATGTTTATATTAATGTACACACTACTGCTAATCCAGGTGGTGAGATACGTGCACAACTTATACTGCAGCCTGCCTTAACATTTGATGCTTTCGCGACTGGTGCTCAAGAAGTTCCTCCTGTAGCAACTAACGCATTTGGTTTAGGCACTGTGAATGTTGATTTCAATTTGAATACATTAACTTTTCATCTCATCGCTGACGGCTTAAGTGGACCAATTACAGGTGCTCATATTCATGCCGGTGGTGTTGGTAGTAATGGTGGAGTTGTTTATGATTTAACACCATTAATAAATGGAAATGAAATTATAGGAATGCTTCCATTGACAGATATCGCTTCATTAAATGCATTTTTAAGTGGAGAGTATTATTGGAACATTCATACTGATGCTAATCCTGGAGGTGAGATACGTGGACAGGTATATAAACTTGCACGCGAAGGTTATTCTTATACGTTTGATGGGACAAATGAAGTACCTCCATCGACTTGTGCAGGTTCAGGTGTCGGTATGGCAACTATTGACAGAAATCAGTCTAATAATCATTTTATGATGGTGGTTTGTGAAATGAACGAACCAATTGCTGCAGCTCACTTTCATAATGCTCCAGCTGGAAATAATGGCGGTGTTGTATTTGATTTAGGCCCATCCTTTGCGAACTTTAACAACACTGCAGCATATGGTTATTGGACAGCAAACGATATGCCTCCTTTCACTAGTGCTAACTCTCTTATGTTCAGAGAAAATGAAATTTACGCTAATATACATACGGCTAACTGTCCAGGTGGCGCTATCAGAGGCAACAGCATCAGAGGTAGAGATTTAGATTTTGTCATACAGCCACCAGTGGTAGTCGAAAACTCTATACCAACAATGTCAGAATGGGGTTTAATTATTCTGAGCTTATTGATGCTCATTGTAGGTACCGTTAATGTAATTTCTAGGAATCGTACTCCACATTTAGCAATTACAAGTCATGAATCCAACTAAAAGGTCAAACTTATTAAACGACTAATGTAATTTTTCAAGTCGGTAAACAGATATCATGTCTATGATTAAAAAAGCAGCTCAGACCCTGAATTCGGTTTTGAGCTGCTTTTTAGTTTTTCTGAAATACTTGAAAACATCGAGAAGCTTTACATCTCTATAATCCCAGGGATAACACCAATCTTACAGCATTTATTTTTACACATCTGCTGATTTTTCAATAAACAATAAGTTGATATGTGTCAAGCTCTTAGGATTTCCTTCTAGTTATAATTTCTTTAATTTAAAGGATTCACAATTCATATGAAATTAAGACTTACGCATAATAGCATTCGAATCAGAGTCAGAAAATCTGAACTTACTGCTTTAGCCGAAAATAGATCCATTGAAGAAACCGTAAAGTTTCCAAACAATTCAGAAGTATTCACATATGCCTTAGTAATCGATTCAAAGAAAAATGAAATTAGTGCAGAAATGATTGGATTTGATTTACGTGTCATGATTCCAATAAAAATTGCTAAAGAGTGGATAAACACAAATGAAGTGGGAATTGAGAGTCATATTGACTTAGTAGATGAAGACAAACTTCATCTGTTAATTGAAAAAGACTTCCCATGCCTTGATCGACCAACCGAAGATAAATCCGATACATTCTGGGAACTCGCTTCAGACAACTCCGAAAACCAAGATACCTGTTGAAACTAAATCATTTAAAACAATCTCTTATGTGAGCGACTACGACTCATAAAACAGCTTGTATTTATGCTCTATAAATTGTGGAATTGATATTGAAGTAGATACGGTGACAAATCAGTTTGTAAAAATCACAGGTGATAAAGCCCCTTACCTCACAAGGATATATTTACCGAAAAGCGACTCGATTAAATTATTATCAAAATCAAAAACGACTCACTTCGCCACTTCGAAAAAAAGAAGATGGCAGCTTTGAAGAGCCCACAAAGCTTACCCTTCACAATCACCTTACCCTTCACAATCACCCTTGACTGAAGCTGGAAATTAACATGTGAGTTACCTCCGATTTAAAAATACGCAAGCCTATTTAAATTATTATTTAACATAGACACACTTAAATGAACTATGTCGATTTTACAAAAAGAGTATTAGCTTATTATATTCGAAATTTAAAAGAATAATTCAGCTCCTAAATCCAGAAAATTATCTCTTGCAATTTTACACGATGCTGTTACAAAATCACTATAATTAGGTATTGTGCATTAAATAACTATTTCTGATATTACAGTATAGTTTAAACTAGCGATACAGAATAATTCTCTTCCAAGCCTTAATAAAAACTGTATACAGCATAAGATCATCAAATTTTTATATTGACTTACTAATACCATATTCTTTACTATTTAAAAATCATTTATGACTTCCTTATACCAATTTATTCTAAGTTTTACATTGCTATTTTTTCTCACTTTTCAATCCATAGGACAAAATCTTCAACTAGAACTTGAAGCCAAGGATAATGTAGAGTTACAACTAAAATTTTCATCTAATAACTTATCAGAAAGTAATACAATTGGCACCTTAAACGATGGAGATCTTGTCTTTAGCTCTGATGGAGTATTTGGCGAAACAATGCGTATCCTTGATGAAAATGGTTTTATTGGAATTGGCAGGGCTACTCCTATTAGCAGAGTTGACATTGAAGGGTCACTGACATTAAACCTTCCACCCATCTCTGCAAAAGAAAGGACATTTTCATCAAGAACAAACAACAAAACTTTAAAAGCAGCAGGACTAAATGGAACCTGTTTACAATTCAATGGTGAAAATGGAGTACTAAGCAGTTTAGCTTATGACGGCCTAGACACTAGATTAAGCAATAGTGAAGCAGGGCTAGATGGTGGCTGGCTAGTGTTAACGGCAAATGGTGGCCTATCAGCAGATGTTATCATTCAAGCACAAAATGATATTCGCTTTGAAACGGGACCGCTTTTCACTCAGCAAATGACAATAACAGAGACGGGACAAGTTGGGATAGGCACCACAACACCGACTACAGAATTAGACGTTGTTGGCGGTATAAAAGTAGGTACCACCACAAGTGCAATAGACGGCACAATTCGCTACGACGGCACAAACTTACAAGCACATATCGGTGGTACGTGGCAAAACGTTTGTGTAGGCAATTGCACTCCGGTAGACTGTAACAATTTTAATATCACATTTCCTCCTGCGAATCAAAATTTTTCACAAGACTTTTCTATTAATGGAAGCAACCAAGTTATTATCAATATAACATTTAATACTGCTGTAAATCCTGCAACAGTTGTCTCAGGATCAACGTTAATTGTTCAAAGTGGTGGAACAACTGTCCCTGGAACCATCAGCTGGAATGGCTCAAATACCGTAGCAACTTTTATCACTAATGCAGATTTTTTTAGTTTTTGTATATTTTCACCAGATTGCTTTATGAACTTACAATTGATCGGTACAAACGCAGGTAATGGTACTATAGAAGATGCAAATGGTTGTACTCTTGATGGAGATGGAAATGGAACACAAGGAGGAAATTACTCAACGACCTTTGGTATTTTAGGATAAAAGATCTTTATGCTTTAATTCGTTCCAAGTTTTATTTATCGATATTTATTTCGGTATTTAAAACTTGGGATGACTTTTTCATTTATACGCATTAAGATGATGAATTGTACTTTGCACACTCCCTTTCATCACATTATTTTCAATATTAGTAATATTGTAATCAATGGTTAAGACATCAACTTTCTCAATATTCGGCAATACCAATTTAACAGTCTTACTATCTGGCTTCAGTAAGACTTTTTCGACGGGTAGTATTTTTCTATTGTGGCGATCTGATCCATATTTTCGACTCCGAATCAGCTCCCATGATTCGACTGTATAATTGGCTTTATTCTCGACTGTCGACTTATCCAATTCACTAGCAAATACTAATTCTATTCCATCTTCGAATGTTTTTTGCTTTACAGGAATTGTTAAAGGTTTTCCTGTATAGCGCAGTCGATATAATCCACCTCCCCGCATCAACTGTGATGTACCCCAAGCTGACATGCCACAGGCATAGAGATGTCCATCTGTTTTATTAAATCTACCACGCATCACACCAGTTAAAAACTTGATATCTGGTAAATCAATGACGCCTCCTTGCATTTGTCCGTTTACTTCTTCGTGAAGCACAAGTTGTATTTTACCATATCCATAAGAGAAACTAATTAATTTACCATCTAAAGCTCCCCACTTCTCGCTATCAATCCATAGCAATTCTGACGGAGATCTATCATACTCCATATCAAGCCAAAGCATCGGTGGTTTCATTCCCATTCTACTAGAATCTGCTGGTGGATTATAGCCCCACATATTACCATAAAAACTTCCGTCTGGCTCTACCCAATTTATTCGATTCATGGGATTCCAATAACCTTGTTGGTCAGTGACGATAAAGCTTCCATCGGGATTGATACATACGCCATTAGCAGCTCGAAATCCTGTGGCAACAATATCTGTAGTCGAGCCATCTTGACTCACCTTCAATAATGTACCGTGCTGCGGAATTAAAGCTTCTCTGGCATGGCGACCACTTTTAGCATAGTATAAATTTCCTTCAGAGTCCGCTTGAAGCCCCATAGCGAATTCATGAAAATGATCCGTCACTTGATGATCGTGATTAAAACTTTCGTAGAAGTCAGTTTCCATATCTCCATTAAAATCTCTCAACAATACAATTTGATCGCGGCAAGTGATATAGATATTGTCATCAAGAATTTTGACTCCTAGTGGCTGGAACAATCCTGATGCAATCCGTTGCCATGTAGTAGAATCAGATCCATCCGTCAATCCTTTAATCAACCATACATCACCATCCGTCGCGCAGGCTACAGCTTGATTGGGATCTGCTAGAAAATCAATTCCACTCAGCTTCATTCGGGCGTTCCAAGGATTACTAAAAGGTGGCGACAATAAATCAATGGCGAAAGCCTTATCATTATTTCCCTTTGTAATTGGAGATTTTATGACTTCAGGATATCTCAATTTTCCTGCTGATTTTGTAAATCTACTTAAATTTTCAGGTTCTTTTGCGGCGAGCACTATATCACTTATTTCGGCAGATTCACTTACAAAAAGGCTTACTTTTACTTTAGAACCAGGATTTACATTCATCATATGGAAGCCATCTTTGTTACTAAGTTCAGCTCCCGATCCTTTAATCTCTACTTGACTTGATAGTGGTGCTACTTTCATTCTAAGTACAGAATTGGATGCTTTTATATTTATGGTTCTTACGAATACAATTCGACCATCAGACTGGATTAATCCAAATTCTTCCAAGACCTTAGCATCACCTACTTGATATGAAATAATGATATGTTCATTGTGATGGTATAGTCCCTTATAATCAGCCCAATACTTTGGGAGCGGACCAAAAGCACGGCCATCTCTTGCTCTAAAACGAGGGTCATCAAATCTTCCATTCTTTGGATTTGCCCAGGCAGGACCAACAGGCGTTTCAAAATGTAATTTTCCAATTGTTCTCGGATAAGTCTCATGCCGATCATTTAGTAAAATAGCATCCCAATCTATAAAACCATCTCCTGTCCATGCTCCAGCAACGCGCATCAGATCATGGTCAAACATCATCCATGCCTTACCCTTTGATACACCGCCTTCACCCGAATCGAGTCTAACTGCTATGCCTTTGTAGGCAAAATTATTTTGAGAATAATCTTCATCTGGAAAAGGCGAAGGGCCTGGCGAATGAAATCTTTCAATGCCATTTTCTTCATCAACCAGCTCATAGGTATTCATAAGGAAGTTTCCATAATCCATATCAGACCATGGTGTATATGGTTTAGTTTCGGGTCCCATAGAATTCCCCTTAGGAAGACTTGCTAAGTAGGCATTTGTATGATTGATAAGCTTTACCTGAGGATTTTCTTCTAAATATTCCTCTTGTATATACTGGATGACATCATACTTTTGTTGAGGTGTTAAGATCATTTGTGGAGGCATTGATCCATAGCCTCTTGTCATTGTTTGGTACATAGAAAATGCATCGCTTCCATTTTTTAAGCTTTGACTCCAAAATTTTGTTGATAATGGAATTGAACCTTCTACCTCTGGATTCCCATGACAATCAATACAATTTGAATTATAAATTCTTGCACCTCTCTTTATAGACTCTTCATTGAAATTTGATATTAAACCAGCATGGTCAATATCACCTTCTTCAACAGAGATGTCCTCTTCCCCGAATAAATAACTAAATGCAGATCTGTCAATGTGTTGCTCAGATTGACAGGCAATAAAAAAAACAAGTGAATATATTAGAAAAGTTATTTTGATACAATTGTTAGAAGGAGTAGAATGTGTATAAAAGAATGTTCTCATCTATATTTATTTGATGATCTTAAGATAAGCTTAAGTTATCTATTTAAATAAAGAACATACATAAGAATATTGTACAAATTAATTAGTAAACCTTTTCGTTACAGTATAGATTTAAGTATAGAAATGTAGCTTTGCCATCTAGAACTATATTCAGGATATATTGATAATTAAATTGTATTAAAGCCTATTGATGAAGTGAGCGGGATGGCTTAAGAAAAGGTCAGATTAAAAAAGGCCAGTAAACTAAGTTGGAGTCCAAGTTGAAAGAGTACTAATTATATTTTCGTCATTTTTTTTTTACAACTCTTAATATTTATACCAAGAGGTGTATTATAATATTACACAAGGAACTTGATCTGATTTATAAGTGTTAGTAGTATTCTAGACAAAAAGAGTATTACACTTAAAATAAAATATTTTGAATTGGGATGCAATTATAAAGGAGCTTAAATTTTCTACTGCCAGATCTGGTGGTGCAGGTGGTCAACACGTCAACAAGGTTGAGACAAAGGTCATATTGTATTTTGACATTGAATCCTCGACTCAGCTCTCAATCGAACAAAAGACTTTACTAAAAAATAAACTAAGCAAAAGACTTGGACATTCTACGACGATACATATGTACAGTCAAGCAACAAGATCTCAATTAAAAAATAAAGAGCGCGTCATTCAAAATTTTCTTCGGCTTATTAAAAAGTCATTATTTATCCCTAAAAAAAGAATTCCAACAAAAATAAGCAAGACTGTTAAAGCGAAAATATTAGATCATAAAAAAAGAAGGTCAAAAACGAAAAAACTGCGTAAAAAACCTGGGCTGGATTCTTATTGAATTCTCGGGACAAGAACAACGGAGTCCTTTGCCTCTGATGATTTCTGAACTCCATTAAAAATGAAAACTGAATCGAAGGTCTCTACTCCTCTCGATTTATTAAATGAATAAAACCAAGTTCAGGAAAATTGTCATCTATTGACTATCGACTGTTGTGAATCGCCCCCAAAAAAGCATCAGCTTCCTTATCATTTCTTAACACAATGCAGTTCTTTTCCTTAGCCACATGTCCCATTTTGGCAAGTATTCCTTTTCTCTTTACAATATTAAAAGTGGCAACATAATGTAAGAATTGGTAATCAAAACGTTCTGGACATCCATCTGTCATATCAGATCTGGTCCGTCCATAATTTTTTATAATTCTTGAACAAACACGATATAAGCAGGTAGCAGTTGAGTAATTTAAAAATATAATTGTATCAGCTCTTTCAATTCGGACATCCATTGTGCCTCCATAATTGCCATCAATAATCCAATTCGATTTGGCAGCTAAATCATTAACAATAGATTCCCATTCTTTTGTCTCGGTTTCTATCCAATTGGGCTTCCAGTAATATTGATCCAAGTGAATTAATTCCAGACCTGTCTTCTCATGCAGTTTTTTTGAGAATGTAGACTTACCTGCACCACAGCATCCCAAGACCATTATTCTTTCCATGTGTCAACTGGTAATATTCGACAGAATTTGTCCTATTTGTCCTATTTGTCATTTAATATTTTCATTAAAATTTTTCCAAGTTTCATGGCTTTCGCATAATCCCCTTCTACGGTTAGTCTTCCCTGTACCATTGCAGTTTGAAGTTTTAATTCTCCCCTACCTATTTTTGCAAGGTGTTGGTCCTTAATATTAAAAATAGCGTCAGGATTTTTAGCCCTGCCCTTCCGAATACTGCCAGGTGGTTTTGAGAAATTTATCTGCCATTGCGAATCGGTCGCTCCACTTACATTAAACTGATAAACACCACTATCGGGTCTTAAAAATTTTGGATTCTTTTTTAAATACTTTTTGAGATCAGTAAATACAAAATCTGATTCTGCCTTTACTTTATTGGCAGGTGCCTTTTTCTTCTTTTTCTCTTTTTTCTCATATTTGAGTATCTCTGTTTCTAATTCATTCGCTGATTCTCGGATATAATTTGAGAATATGTCTAAATCTGGCATTGACTTCTCGTCTGAGGTCGTCGTAATTGTCACCTTCCCATTATAACTCAGCACAGCAATCATTAAGCCCATACCATCGAGGATAGGTGCAGTTCCCATTATAGAATGTACTTTATGTCCGTGAATATAAATGGGAAACTGCGGTCCAGGTACATTCGTGATGACTAAATTAAATGCTGGATTATGTAATCTCGCTAGGTTATATCGGGAGTAAATTTTTGCTGCTTGGTTTGCAATTCCATAAGGAACAACTTCTCCTAAATTAGAAATAGATTTAGCTCCTAAAGCACCTTGGTAAGTTTTTCCTCTTGTTGTATTATCATAAATTTTTTCGACTCTTTCGATTGGATCCTTAATGTCCGTAGCTAATTGAACTAACATGACTGATAGCTTATTTCCTTGAGTCTGAACTTCTGATTTTTCTCTGACAGAAATGGGAACCATCCCTACTAAAGGCTTAGAAGGCAAGGCACCTTTTTCATCCAAATATCTACGCAATGCACCAGCACAAATTGCAAGAATCATATCATTTATAGATACGTTCATGATCTTCTTTAAAACCTTAATCCGGTCGAGCTCTAAGATTGTTGTATTCCACTTTCTTTGAGCTGAGATGATTCCATTAAAAGGTGTCTTTGGTGCAGAGAATGCTGCTGTGGGAGGATCTAAATGTTGTACTCGAGTCAACATGCCTGCTTTAACAGTTGACTTAACGGCATTCGAAATAATTTTCGGAAACTTCAGTGGTTGCTTTGCAAAGTTGAGTGCACTCTTTGCCACAACGGTTAAATCATTAGGGAGTGGACTAGGATTAAATGGCTTTGGCTTTGGTATTTTTTTTGTCTCTGCCTTCATATCAAAAAGGATACTCATCATTGTTGTGCCAGCTGCTCCATCAATAATCGTATGATGAACTTTCGTAATAATGGCAACTGAGTTCTTAGGGACTTGAGACAGTTTATTTAGTCCTTCTACAAAAGTGAATGACCATAGTGGTTTATTCATATCCATAGGCTGACTAAAAATATCAGAAGCCATTGCTCTTAATTGTTTCCAATCTCCAGGTTTAGGAAGTGCGACATGGTGCATATGAAGATCAATATCAAAATGTGGATCATCAACTAGATAAGGATAATCAACACTAAATGGGACATTAACAAGTCTCTTCCTAAGAATTGGAATTTGATGAATTCTTGAAGCAACTAAGTCTCTGAATGTATTAAATGATAAAGCGCCCTCTGCTAAAATGACACTACCCACATGCATTGGACTTGTCGGTGATTCACCGTATAGAAATGTAGCATCCATTCCCGATATGGGTTCTAACTGATCTAAATTCAGATTCTTTATAAACTTAGCAATCATTGGGTCTTATTTATAGATTTAAAGGGAAATTACAGAATTCAACTTAGAATAACACTATAAATTTACTTGCTCTGACTCATCTGTTTTTGAAACTTATTCAATAAGATAAATTTAATCGACTAAAAATTGAAATCATTCCGAACAAATCCACCCATTTGAGTCTTATTTTTTAAAAAGGATTGTTCATAAACCGTAATGATTATGACATGTATATTTGAGCTAATTATTTACACATTATGGATATTAATGTTTCTTATCATATTATAGTTCATAGAGTTACACATTAAATATTTCATATGCGATGTTATTCCTGTCTTTATAAAAACGAAGTAAAAATCAATAATTGAAATCTATTTTGATATTTCATTAGGGTGAATTCAGCTTTAAACTGATAAGTAATTGAAAACATTTTTATCATATGAAACCTAAAGATTAACAAGGCATTTATAAAATCAGGGGAATGCCGTCGGTTTAAATTATGAAGGAGTGTCTGTTGGCTTATTAGAAGTTCAAAAATAATTAAGCTATCACATCTAGATAAAGAAGACTGTCTGTTATGATAAAGAGGGTCTTTTTTTTTATAATTACATTGAGATAACGCAAAACTGCCAGCCAAA
>Ga0209828_1000654_pt1 | contig 32698 bp, 22 predicted proteins | sample MaitaG_FD_187429 | JGI IMG/M metagenome (GOLD analysis project Ga0209828, IMG submission 187429) | Marine algal microbial communities from Maine, USA - Maine_Asex2 metaG (SPAdes) (version 2) | ecosystem: Host-associated > Algae > Red algae > Unclassified | place: Maine, USA | collected 2015-01-05
CCTCATCCCGTAAATCCATACCAATCTATGCTTGTTATTTTTCGCCTGCTTTTCGTTAGAAAATTCCTCACTATGCTACGGCATAGCTCCGGATTTCCTGCCTCAACCAGACTAAAAATAACGTCGCATAGCTTACCATTTACTTACGGGATGAGGCATTAGTTATCCTCCTTCGCCCGATTCACCTCTTCCTGTGCACTATTCCGTCGACCTTTTTTCTTTTGCATAAACTGATTACCAAATTTATAGGTCACCCGCATACTCACAATTTTATTATTCCACGTACTAACAATGTCCGCGTTCAGATCATCGTAAGTCAGGTTTCCATAAAAAAAACGGTTAACAATATCATCAAAACTCAAGGACACATTCAGTTTTTTATCCAGGAAACTACGCTGCAGACCTGCACTCACCCCGTACATCGGTTCATACTCGATGATGCCATCCAAACCACCGCCAGTATACCAACCACTAATCTCTGCTCTAATCTCGCCGGGCAGTTTAAAGTTGGCTTGTAGAAAACTGGTAAAATTCCAACGGTTAGAATTGAAGGCATTTCCTCCACGGGTAGCATCTTTATATTCTTCGTTAAATAACATAAAACCTCCGTAACCATCCAGGCCAGGAATAAAACTGAGTGGAAAGAATAAGCTACCACCAATTTTTCTATAAGAATCCAGATTGTCATCAAATGCTTCCGTTTGATTTTGTGCATTTTGTTGAGTGACCAACGAAATAATATTATTGTTTTTTACATATTCCAAACTAAAGAAAGGCTGATTCTCAAAGGCCAGACTTAACTTGGTGCTATGTGCTAATTCGGGACGCAACAACGGGTTTCCTCTTTCTAAAGTAAACGGATCCATATACCGTACAAATGGATTTAAGGAATGAAACTGAGGTCTTTCAATCCGGTAACTATAGGCCACTGACAGCGCTAGTTGTTCGGTCAGGTTACGGGAAAGACTAGCACTTGGAAACAGTTTTTTAATATTACGGGTATTGGTAGAATCCAGCGTAATCGAGTAACCTTCCGAGCGGCTATCCTCGTAACGCAATCCGGCGGTACCTTCCCATTTACCTACCGAAAAACTCAATTTAGCATAAACACCCGCTATGTCTTCTTCAAATAAATAATGATTGGATTGAAAAATATTATTCTTCCATATATTGTCTTCAAAATAAAAAGACTGTAAATCGTTGTCCAGATCGGCCCGACTAAATTTTGCACCAAACTGTAATTGAATCTCCTTTGAAAGTGGTTTGGTATAGTCTACTTTAAAAGTATAAATTTTGGTATCTCCCGGTTGCTCGTTTTTTACATCCGAAAAATTCACATTGTCACCCGTTTTGTTAGTAGTCTTAACAAGGCTGGTAGCATCCCGGCTAAAGGTCGCAAAATTTCCGTCGATTTCCAGTTTTTGTCCCAATGTATCCACCTCCCAGGCGTAGTAAGCGTTGACACGATTATAATTCCAGTTACGGGTCAAATCGTTGTCGGTTGCCAGTAAAGTAGAAGGACTGCCATCTGCGTAGTCAATGGAAGTTAAGTTGGTGTTGATTCGGTCGTTGGTTGATCCGGTTGTTCGAAAGCCTACACCAACTGTATGTTTTTTTGTTAAATAATAATCTACGCCCACATTAGCCCGGTAAGTTTTAGGATCAAAAGGCGTTTGGTTATCGGAAATAAAACGATTGCCATCTTGTACCCGATCCACCCGTAGTCCCTCCTCAAAGGCATTATAGCTATAACCGGCACCTCCCGTAAAGTTGAGTTTTCCCTGACGGACATTTAGATTAACGCCACCATTATAACGCCAGCGGTCTGCTTTCCCAAATCCAAATTGTACCGAACCGTTGGTACCGTATAATTTATTTTTCTTTAGAATGATGTTGATAATCGGTCCATTTCCGCTTGCTTCAAATTCAGCGCCCGGCTGATGAATCACTTCGATCCGTTCAATATTATCGGCGGGCATCTCGCGCAGCATCGACTGAATATCCATGTATTGCGTCGTTCTACCATCAATTAAAATCGTGGGATTACTATTCCCTGCCATACTCAGTTTACCATTGACGACGAGCATCCCCGGTACTTTTTTCATCACCTCCATCAAACTACCATTGACACTGGTCAAACTTTTTGCCACATTAACCACCATTCGATCGGCCCGTTGTTCCAGTAGCGGAACCTTAGCGACTACCTCCACCGCATCCAGCATCGTTGCTTCTGATGCAAGCACCATATCAAGCGTGTGACTTGTTTTACTTTCGTCAAGCGTAAATGCTTCGGACTGAAAATCGGTATAGCCAAGCATCATGGCCTTCAGGTAGAAATTACCGGAATTAATTTTTTCTATTTTAAAATTTCCGTCCGCATCCGTGACGACTCCTTTAACAAGTTTGTCTCCGGTTACTTCGTAGAGCACGATATTGGCAAATTCTACCATTTCACCCTGATCATTTTTCAGGTTACCCGAAGCGGTATACTGGGCAGAGAGAGAAAAGGTACAACATACTAGAAAAGCGAGGTAGAAAATTTTCATAATTTTTTTTGAGGAAGTTGGAGGTAAAAAGAGGAAGCACAAACACGTAATTTTCCTATACAATATATTAGAATTTATGATAAAATATTATTTTAGGAAATCGTTAAAATGCTACTTACAGTATTATTGACAATTAACTCGGTCCAAGGTTGCAGAATTACCGTTTGTTCGCCAAATCCTCTTAAATTTCCTTAACTTTGCACCCTGAAATTACAAAAATGAGTAATAAAAAAGAAATAGAAAAACGGAGGACATTTGGGATTGTCAGTCACCCGGATGCTGGTAAGACAACCCTGACCGAAAAATTGTTACTTTTTGGAGGAGCAATTCAGGTAGCCGGGGCTGTAAAGTCTAATAAAATCAAGCGAGGTGCTACTTCGGATTTCATGGAAATTGAGCGACAGAGAGGAATCTCCGTGGCTACTTCGGTGATGGCTTTCGAATATCGTGATAAGAAAATTAATATTCTCGATACACCGGGTCACCAGGATTTTGCCGAAGATACTTACCGAACGCTCACGGCGGTGGATAGTGTGATTGTGGTAATTGATGTGGCTAAAGGAGTAGAGTCGCAAACGGAAAAGCTGGTCAAAGTTTGCCGGATGCGTAAAACACCGATTATCGTTTTTATTAATAAACTGGATCGAGAAGGAAAAGAGGCTTTTGATTTATTGGATGAGGTAGAACAAAAATTAGGCATCAACGTCACCCCACTTTCGTGGCCCATCGGAATGGGACAACGCTTTAAAGGGGTCTATAATTTATACGAAAAAAAGCTCAATTTATTTGCGCCGCATGGTAAACAAAGCAAAGAGGACATTATCGAATTCACAGATTTAACCGATAGTCGTTTGGACGAACTGGTTGGAGAAAAATTAGCTATCGAGCTACGGGAAGAGGTAAATATGATAACAGAGGTTTATCCAGAACTGGATCGGTCCGCTTATTTGAATAGTGAAATCTCACCCGTGTTTTTTGGTAGTGCTGTAAATAATTTTGGTGTAAAAGAGTTGTTGGATTGTTTTGTAGAAATTGCTCCGTCGCCGTTACCACGTACCACGGAAGAAAGGATAGTGCATCCCGACGAAGATCAGTTTTCTGGTTTTGTTTTTAAAATTCACGCGAACATCGACCCTCGCCACCGTGACCGGATTGCATTCCTAAGAGTTTGCTCCGGCATATTCGAACGAAATACCAATTATCTGCACGTACGCCAGCAAAAGAAAATGAAATTTTCTAATCCAACTTCTTTTATGGCGGCCCGAAAAGAAGTTGTCGAAGAGGCTTTTCCGGGAGATATCATCGGATTATACGATAGTGGAAACTTTAAAATCGGAGATTCCGTTACAGGAGGAGAGGTCTTAAACTTTAAAGGAATTCCTAGTTTTTCACCTGAACAATTTCGGTACGTCAATAATGCAGATCCGTTAAAATCCAAGCAATTGGCCAAAGGGCTTACCCAGTTAATGGACGAAGGGGTCGCACAGCTTTTTACAAAAACAGAAAACAACCGAAAGATCATCGGTACTGTTGGAGCGCTGCAATTTGAAGTAATTCAATATCGGTTAAAACACGAATACGGTGCTTCCTGTAATTACGAACCGGTCGCGCTGCACAAAGCCTGCTGGGTGGAATCAGACAATAAAGAACAATTGAAGGAAATGAAAAAACGCCGTAGCCGGGATATGGCCAAGGATAAAGATGGACAACTGGTCTTCCTCGCAGAGTCTTCGTGGGCACTGAATATGGCACAGGAAAATTATCCGGATGTGAAGTTTCATTTTAAATCGGAATTTTAAAAATACTATTTGCCCGCTTGCTGCTGACTACTGTTTCCCTCGATCGCGATGGAAGAAGGCAAGTAGCAAAAACACAACCATAAAATTTGAAGATGATTCTGTAATGCCCGCGATCATGTGAATTCAAAAACTCAAAACCTACAACTCAAAACTAATTAAGTAATGAATAGACAAGACGAATTTAAAAAAGTAGTAGCTCATTGTAAGGAGTACGGATTTATTTACCAATCTAGTGAAGTGTATGACGGACTTAGTGCGGTTTATGATTATGGTCCCTACGGAGTAGAATTAAAAAATAACCTGAAGCAGTACTGGTGGAAATCAATGGTGCAGATGAATGATAATATTGTCGGAATTGATTCGGCGATCTTTATGCACCCGAAAGTATGGAAAGCTTCTGGTCACGTAGATGCTTTTAACGATCCGTTGATTGACAATAAAGATTCTAATAAAAGATACCGGGCGGATCAGTTGATCGAGGGGTACATGGATAAGATCGAGGGAAAGATCAATAAGGAAGTTACCAAAGCAAAAAAACGTTTTGGGGATGCTTTTGACGAAGCGGAATTTCGGAAAACCAACGCACGGGTACTCGCCAATGCAGAAAAGCACGCGGCCACGGCCAAGCGTTTGGCTACGGCGATGACCAACGAAGACATGGGCGACCTTAAAGCGATGATCGAAGAATACGAGATTGCTTGTCCGGATAGTGGTTCAAAAAACTGGACAGAAGCGCGTCAGTTCAATCTGATGTTTTCTACGCAGTTAGGAAATATTGCCGGAGAAGAAGGTAAGCTCTATCTACGACCGGAAACAGCACAAGGTATTTTTGTCAACTTTAGCAATGTTCAAAAAACGACGCGACAGAAATTACCATTTGGTATCGCACAGATTGGTAAAGCCTTCAGGAATGAAATTGTAGCGCGTCAGTTTATTTTCCGGATGCGGGAATTTGAACAAATGGAAATGCAGTTTTTTATCAAGCCGGGAACTCAGGAAGAATGGTACAATGAATGGAAAGAAAAACGCTTGCAGTGGCATAAAAATCTTGGGCATCCAGCGGAAAAATTACGTTGGCACGACCACGATAATCTAGCGCACTACGCAAAGGCAGCGGTAGATATCGAATTTGATTTTCCTTTTGGTTTTAAAGAATTAGAAGGTATTCACTCTCGGGGAGATTTTGATTTGTCGCAGCATCAGGAATTATCGGGTCGCAAGATTCAGTATTTTGATTCAGAGACAAAGGAGAGCTACGTACCCTATGTAGTCGAAACTTCTATCGGGGTGGATCGAATGTTTTTAGCGACGATGAGTAACGCGTTGGTGCAAGAACAGGTGCCAGGATCTGACAATATGCGAGATGTACTGAAATTGAATCCGGCAATTGCTCCCGTTAAATGTGCGGTGCTGCCACTCAAGAAAAATGAACCAGGTATCGTAGAATTAGCCAAGAAGCTGCACAAAGATCTGAGTTTTTCTTTTAATACCCACTACGATGATACGGGTAGTATCGGTAAACTATACCGTCGACAGGATGCGGTGGGTACTCCATTTTGTGTAACGATTGATTTTGACAGTATGGAAGATCAAACGGTGACGATCCGTGATCGCGATACCTTAACGCAGGAACGCGTACCGATGGAAAAGGTAGAGGCGATCGTTAAAGAAAAGGTAGATATGCGGAAATTATTTTCGTAGCACTGAATTCGCTAATAATAAAAACTAAAAAACAGTAATATATTTTAAATTTAAAATACTATTAAATTGCCTTTTAGCATCCGGCGGTCCGTCACAGTAAAAGCCTTTTTTAAGTATAAAATTTTGCCGAAATGACAATAAAGCTACCTAGTTGGCGTCACATAATAACCAACCAAATTGGCTCAAAAAGCATTTTTTTGAGGGGTTTGGAATAGTTTTCCCTGTTTAAAGAGAGAAGGCTATTAGCTAGTTTTGTAAAACTTTATTTTATAAAATTAATTACGTCTTTGCTGAATTTTCATACTACTTTATAGTACTGATTTCCACTAGAGCACTGGGCTGCTAATAAATTTTTTCTACCGTCTTTCACGGAAGCAGAACTTTGTTAAAAGCACAAGACTAGAAATTCAATTTTGCCTTTAGCTAAAGTTGAATCAAATTCAAAATCCCGCTTCGCCTTTAGCTGAAACGGGATTTTTTTTATTTTGGTAAATAAATATATTTTTCGTTCGGTAACGAGAACACACCGGACTGAAAAAAGTCTCCAGAAAAGCGCGTCTTGAAAGTAGTCATATAGCAATCCATTCTATCCTCGACACACTCATGTTTTTGGTGGTCTTTGGATGTGATTAAAAGACTGGCTGGTTGGTTGGGTCTGCGAGACCTGGATAACAAAAGAGATTCATAGGACGCAGCCCAGTCCATCGTATGTTTCTTGAAAGGTACTTCTTCGGATGGAATAATTATTTTATGGTGACCTGATTGATGGCCAGTTTCCATTTTTTCTTCCATCCAGGCAAGACGTTTGGTATAAACTTTATGATTGAAACAAATCGTATTTAATCGAATCAACAGAATAACACCAAAAATAAAAAAGAGCGATTTGCGTTCGCCGTAAGCGGGTATAAAGTCAAATAAAAAAGGAATTGTTACGACGAGGCTCAAAGGTAAATAATTTGTTTCGTGATAAAAGCGATAAAAAGTAATTGGAGCAGAAAGGTGAACAAGGACAATATAACTTACTGAAAATCCAAGGATCAGACCTAGTTTTAAAAAGGGGGAAGCAATTTTTTCATGCTTTTTAAAACAATGAAAAAGATAGCCCAGTGACGCTGCGATCAGTAAAATTGGAAAAAAATAATAGTGATGTAAACATTCTTCAAAGAAAGTTTGATGAGAAGGTATCTGGTGAAAATTGGGAAAGTATTTTTCGTAATTATCCCAAAATTCTACCTGCTTACTTCGATCGTACCAATTGGTAAAATATTTTGATTGAATAGTAATTACGCCTATTGCAAAAAGAAATAGACCCAAAAACTGCTTGTTAAATAATGCTTTATTGCTCAATAAAAAAAAGACAGCCAGAAAGAGGTAAAAAGCAAAAACCAATCGATGGGTAAAACAAACCGGGATTGTTATTAGTCCCAACAGCAATAATATTCGTAAAGAGGGCTGTGGATATTTTAACAGGATAGCAAAAAATAATAGCAGGAACGCAATCCCTAATTTTAGCTCCGCTACCGGATAATAAAATCCTTCGAAGACTAATAAGCAGAAAAAGAAAATCATCGCCCATCCCAATAGATCATTTTTTAAATAACGAACAATCAGGTGATAAATAAAACCATACATTGCGATAAAACTGATCGAGTAAGACAGAAGTGACCAATGAAGTGGCAATCCGAGTTTTGAAAATAACAGTGGTGCCGCCTGGGTGATTACACTGGTAAATCGAGCGGCGTAAATCTGAAAACTGCCATAATTGAGTACTTCAAATAATTGAAAAGCGGCATCCATAAAAATCACCCGTTCTTCGTAGAACAGTATAGAAAAGATCAACAGGATTATCCAGAATAGATAGCCCATGACTTTTAGTCGCGAAGATTTTAGTTGATAATCCATAAGAAACTGTACATAAGAAATGGCGATTAAATGGAAGTAGTTTAATTGGTTTTTAATTCAAAATTTTCACCGCCTCGATTAGAACCAAATTAACCGACCCAAACCTGTATAATTTATAACTTATTGTTTAATTGATCCTTGGTTTTCCGGAATTTTTTCAACTACTCTATCTCAAAAAAATCATATTTTCCAAAACCCAACAATCTGGCAACAAACAGACCGGGAAACCCATTTACAAAGTTATTATTACCTTTTACAATCGTATTATAATGGCGTCTGCCTAATTGCATTTTATCCTCTACCTCACTCAGTTCCTGTTGAATATTTCGAAAATTTTCGTTGGTTTTTAAATCCGGATAATTTTCGGAAATGGCAAAAAGAGATTTAATAGATTGAGAAAGTTGCTTTTCAGCGGTAGCCTGATGGAGGACATTGCCTGCGGAAGTGGCTTGATTATGTGCGGCATTGATTTTATTAAAAACGGCTTTATCATATTTGGTGTAGGGTGCTACTGCTTGTGTAAGGTCGGGCAGCAGTGCATAACGTCGTTTAAGCTGAGTATCGATATTGCTCCAGCTTGCTTCGACTTTATTCTTAAATTGCCTCAGTTTGTTATACTGAAAGATTAATAAGATCAAGCCTGTTACGAGCAGCGCAATAATTATAAGCGTTAGGTGCATGATGTCGCCGGTTTTAAATCCTAAGGGATGAGCATTAAGTAAGTTGTGCGAATTAAGAGCTAAGTTGGTACTAAGGATCGTTAAAAAAACAACTAATCTCTTCCCGTTTTAGGGGAGCCAATAGCCAACAGCAAAGTTTAGCTTAGTGGACAAAAAAAAATCGGACCACCTGCTTTGCCGACAGTGGTCCGATTTTTACTATAATCTCATGAAAACAAATCGTCGATTTTTGGGATAAAATCTTAAACTATTATATTAATATCTCACGTTAATATCAAATTAATTACAAATCCTTCATCATCTGTCTGCACTGTATCTTTCGCCTCAATAAATGGTTGAATTCGATGGTAGTTAATGTCTACACTACAAATATGAGGATGATTCAAGCTTAAAACAAAGACAAAAAATGGCATTTGTTGAGTAATATTTTGAATTATCTAAAAATTATTAATTTATAAATCCTTAATTACCAACATATTAATACGTTCTACGTGAAAAAAAATAGTCTGATTTGTTTAAAATAAGCTCATTTAAACCCTATAAAATACCGTCGATTTATTGAAATTTTAAGTGTTTTAACAAAAAAAAATCCAAAAATTCATGAAAATGAACCCATAGGTATCGCTCTCTAAAGTATTTGAAAACTCAAAAAAGACTACAGAGAACCTGTGTTGAATTCATAGTCGGTTATCTTATACATAGAAATTTAGTGTCGAAGGCACTAAATAACTGGGCATATTGATCAACGTAGGAACAAGGCATTGCCTTGTTCCTACGTTGATCTTTTAACTCCACTTTCTCTGCGGTCAAAACCAGTTAAAAATACGGGAATGATCCCGGAATCTGCCACGTCTTTAGCGTGAGGGAGCAAATTATGTTAGCAGCGTTTTAGTTCCGTGTAACCCGGCCGCAGACAAACATACGTGCCGGTCAAAGTATTTTTTTAAAAGGGAATTTTCTTGGAAATGAATATTGCTTAGGAATGGCGATTGAATAGATTGGGTTTCTTGGGTTGGATATTAATACCTCATCCCTTACAAGGAGCGGACTACATTTCTTCAATTAAACTCAAACGATCGAGAAGTAACTATAAGGAAACCTCCCAGTCGTCAGCACCTTACTGTGTAATCACCTTACCAGTGCTTAGCAAGTTACCATTAGACTCAATGCGGTAGATGTACATACCGTTGGTCAAGTCTGTTCTTTGCAGTTCGAAACGGTTACCACTAAAGTTGATGCGCTTCACTTCGCGTCCCATTACATCATACAGTGTAAACTGTAACTGACGGAAAGTCTCCGTGGTAACTAATTCAAAAGTAGTTGCTTCAGAAAATGGATTCGGAAAAACATTCACCGCTTCCAGTTCCGGATAAAAAATATGATCCGTTGAAACCAGGAAGTCAAGTCCTCCCACAAAATTCAGGGAGTCGATGAGTCTTTCTGGTTCATTAAATTCAAAAGTGATAGCAGTACCATTGGCCAGCGGAGTTCCTACCTGGTTGTTCGGTTTTTGGGAGATTCGGTATTTCACATAAATGTGAGAACCTGCTTCGTCGGTACTGCTACCGGGGAGTAAAATATCTTCAAAAGTGAATTTCAGGATACCACCAGCGTAGACTTCGAAATCGTAGTCGTGACTGCTCGCCCCAGGCCGGATCGTTGTCGGATCCAGATTAGACGATATGGTATCCCGAATCACCACCCTGATTGCCGTGTCTTGTCCAGTATTCTGGAATTTTAGGTGATAAATCATGTCAGCATTCCCAGCGACTAATAAAGAATCGCCTGCGCCTTTGGGATAGCCTCTTTTTGAATTACCTAATGGGTTCGGTACGTTTTCCTGACAATCCAACTCGTTAGCGTAGTTGTAATCGTCTTCAGAAAAACGGGTATAATTGCCGGGAGTGAATCCACCGCAACCTTCGATTGCTGCGGTGGGTCTGCTGTCTCCGGGATGGCCTGTAGCCTGCTCAGCCGTGATTCGGTAAGTCGCACCTTCCGCAGGAATGGCGAAGTCAAATACTTCTCCTGCGCTTAATAATCCTGGCTGAGGTTGATCTCTCATTACAATATCTTCGATAATAATAATCCCAAGTGGGCTCTGCATATCATCATTTCCCTGATTGCGTATCTGGAATCGGACAGAATCCTGCACGCCAGTTTCATCACAAATGGCGGTCACGCCGATACTAGAACCGTCCCACGCCGGATCATTTTCTTCACAAATAGTATTGGGAAATATTTCCGCTTCTACGCAGTGCGTCTGCTGTGCTTCTATCGTATTTTGTAAAACAGTTTCAATTGTAAATTCTTCACAGTCACCAAAATCAATATTGCCTACTGCAAACCGATAGATATCGCCTACCTGTTGATTAGGAATAGAACTACCCAATACAATCAAATTTTCATCTAGCTTAACATCTACGAAAGCACCAATAGCAAGTTCATTTCCGTGGTTACAGTAACGGACAGTATATACGCTTGCACTTCCCGGAACCAGATAAGGCGTAGAAATATCTACTTCCAAATCGGTACAGCTTGTTTCAGAAGCTGCGATTGGAAAATCCAGTGTCAATCTTGGTAAACCGATATTGACAGAAAAGCCAATCGTTGGCTCCCAGTAATTATTGGGCGTTATCACCGAAACATCATAAGAACCGGTGGTCAACAACATTTCGTAAGTACCATCTGCCTCAGAAGTAGCAAAAAAGCTACGTCCTGCTCCACCCTGTTCATAGGCAGCAATAATCCAGTCTTCGATACCTTCGTTGTCAGACTGGTTAAAAACCCGTCCTTCAAGATAGTTGGAAAATATCTGTCCTTCACTGTTGGTTTTAAGCAGGTAACTGTAAGTCTGGTTGAAATCATTTGCATCAGACTGAAAACCGACTACCGCGTATCCTCCGTCTTTAGTAGGCTGTACACTCAATCCTTGAGATGCAGCAAAACCTGCCGTTTGAATTCCAAAATCTTCCGTCCATTCTATTTCTAAATTCGCATCAATTTTTGTTAGTAAGGCATGAGACTGAATCGCGCTTGGTTCCGTAATTCCGGTTAAAATATAACCTCCGTCTCTAGTATTCTGAATATCATAAGCCTGATCAGCAAGCGTGCCCCCTGGTAAAACCTTTGTAGATATTTCATCACCATTTGTATTAACCTGTACCAGGTATACATCGTCTCCGTTGGATAAAGTAGCGGTAAAACCAGCTGCTATATAACCAGTTACTTCGTTGTTGGCGTCATAAGTAAAGGTAATTGCATGTCCTTCATTTCGGCTACCGTTACCATAAGCTACGGACCAAAGTGAATCTCCTGCGGTATTGAGTTTAATCAGGTATAAGTCTTCATCTCCGGCCATTGTTCGATATCCGGTAGCGATAAAACCATCTTCTGTTTCTTCGACATCACGAATAAATTCACGGCTATCATTTCCGTAGGCAGCCTCAAAAACATCCGCTCCGTTCTCATCTATTTTTTTAAAGTAAGACTGTTCTTGATTATCTACCGTTAATGCGACACCACCGATAATAAATCCACCGTCACTGGTTTCCTTAATACTTACACCAGTATCTATATCCGTCATGGTCAATCCAAATATGGTTTCCCAGATAGATTCCCCATAACGATCCAGTCGAAAAATGATGATGTTTTGGGTACCATCAATTGTTCCACAACTCGAACAATTTGCTAAAACAGCGTATCCACCATCTTGCGTCTGAATTATTTTGCGCCCGTTCACATTATCACCCAATGGCAAACCACCGTAACGCTTTTCCCAGATGATATCACCGTCTGGATCTGTTTTAATAATCCGGAAACGGTTAGAATTATCCTGGCTGATGATGGCAAAACCTTCATCGCGGGTCTGTACTACATCTTTTGCTTCGGCTAATTGTTCTCCCGGAAAAGTATAAATGCGTTCCCAACCGGCAATTTTAGATTGTGCGGAAGCGGAGAAAGCAAACATAACAACCAGTGCCATCGCCAGGAGCGATTGGAGAGCAGTAGATTTTATGTTTTTGATACTTTTCATAAATGTAATAAATGGTTGATTTTGATAGTATAAAATGATTACACTACAAATATGAAGATGATTCAACCTTAAAACAAAGACAAAAAATCGCATTTGTTGAGTAATATTTTTTAGCATACTATTAATGTTTACATTGTAATTAACTAAAAACCAATCATTTACCATTTCTAACAATAAATAAATTAGTCTACTTTGTTGAAAATAATTATATTTGAACCCTATGATGAACAGTCGTTTGATAGAAATTTTAAGGGTTTTTAACAAAAAAGAAATCCGGAACCTGCGAAAATGGATCATTTCTCCTATTGGTAATCAAAGAGAGGACGTCATTTTGCTCTTTGGATATCTGTTAAAAAACGAACGGTATCAGGAAAACAATGTTTTATCTAAAACGGATATTTTTCACGAAGTGTATGGTGAGTTGCGCTATGATGATGCCAAGATGCGGCAATTGGTCTATTTTGGAATGAAGACACTGGAAGAATATGTGATTTATCAGGAATTAAGAAAAGACGAAATTAAAGCTAAAATGGCGCTGGCTGACTTTTATCGCAATCGGAAGCTGGAAAAGGCCTATTTGAAAAATTATAAACAACTATTACACCTACACGAATTACAACCGCATCGTAATACGGACTATTTGAAAAAAGAATACCTAATTCAAATGGAAAGTTATCAATATTGGGTAAAATATAGTCGTACCAAAAAGATAAACCTGATGGAGGTATCAGAAAGTTTGTCTCATTATTTTATTGCCGATCAGTTGCGGCAGGGATGTCTTATGCACGCCTATCGTTCTTTGTATGATACAACGTATAAAATTGGTTTGATTGACGAAATTATAAATGAGATTATTAAAAATCCTGCTTTACTTGAAATTCCAGCCATCTCTATCTACTTTTATGGCTATAAGACCAATCTCGAAAAGGAGAATCCGGACCACTTTAAAAATCTAAAAGGTGCCATTAAAAAGTTTGATCACCTTTTTCCTACGGATGAACTTGGGACTATTTATCATATTGCGCTTAATCATTGTATTGGACAAATGAATCGAGGAAAAGATGAATTTATCCGAGAAGCATTTGAACTTTTTCAAAAGGGTTTTCAAAAAGAAATTTTTCTAGACAATAATTTTGTCTCACCTTGGACTTTTCACAATGTAGTTGTTATTGGATTGAAACTCAATGATTATGAGGTTGTTGAAAATTTTATTGATGATAATCAGATTTATCTGGAAGATAAATATCGCGAAAGCTTTGTCAACTATAGTTTTGCACTATTTTATTATGCAAAAGGCGATTTTTCTAAAGCAATGAATTACCTTTTACAATATGAACACGATGAGATGCTCGTCAACCTGCGGGCCAAAATTATGTTACTAAAAATTTATTATCAACAAGATGAAATCAACGCCCTCGAATCTCTCCTTGGCAGCATGCGTACTTATCTTTCCCGTAAAAAAATTATGGGTTACCACAAAGAAGGCATTAAAAATATCATCCGTTTAACAAAAAAATTACTCAAGGTGAAACCATACGACAAAGTCCAAAAGGAAAAATTGGAAACATCAATCAAAGAAGCCAATCCACTCACCACCGATGATCGAAATTGGCTACTCACCCAACTAAAAAACATTTAAATTCTACTCGTAATTTCGTACCTTTCATTCCATAAAACACCAACCTCACCGTTCATGAAAATAAAAGCACTCACCCAATATCTGGAAACCATCGCTCCTGCTTCTTACCAGGAATCTTACGATAACGCCGGCCTGATCGTCGGTGATCCCGAAACAAAAATTACCGGGGTCCTGATTTGTCTGGATTCCGTTGAAGCGGTTATCGAAGAGGCGATTGATAAAAACTGTAATGTAATCGTGGCGCACCACCCCATCGTTTTTCGGGGGCTAAAAAAACTGAACGGTAAAAATTACGTGGAGCGCGTCATCATCAAAGCCATCCAATACGAGATTGCTATCTACGCTATTCACACCAACCTGGACAACGTTTACCACCAGGGTGTAAACGGTAAAATTGCGGAACGGCTAGGGTTGATCAATACACGGATTCTAGCTCCCAAATCCTTTTCCAAAAAATTACAAGTTTTTGCACCAGCAACTCATTCTCAAAAAATTAAAGAAGCATTGTACAATGCAGGAGGTGGTATTTTTTCCAGTCACAGCAGCATCGGCGTGGGCAATAACGCGGGTAAAAATAGTCTGGGGGAAGTACGATTAGAGATAAGCTTTGCGGCGGGTCAACAGTCTGCGATTCTTCGTGCCCTTGGAGAAGTCGCACCTGGTCTTACGTACGATCTTTTTCCGATAGAAAATAAAAGCAGTGATATTGGTTCCGGAATGATCGGTGAGCTAGAGACGCCAGTCAAAGAATCCAAATTTCTTAAGCATATTAAAAAACGGATGAAAGCAAAATGTGTCCGGTATACCAAGCTACGCAACCGTAAAGTGAAGACGGTAGCGCTCTGTGGCGGATCGGGTAGCTTTCTGCTTCCGGCGGCCATCGCACAGGGCGCAGACCTGTTTTTAACGGCTGATTTTAAGTATCATGAGTTTTTTGACGCCGGCCAGCGGATCGTAATCGCTGATATTGGCCATTATGAAAGCGAACAGTATACCAGCAATCTATTATATGATATAATTACCGAGAAATTTAGTACTTTTGCAGTTTATTTGACCAGTACCAATACCAACCCGGTAAACTATCTGGTTTGAATACTTATTTTTTGTTGATTTGTCAGAATATTGAGTTCGTTGAAACAGCAACGTATCAGTACTCAACGATTAAACAAATCAGCAATTAAACGATTCAACAAAAACAATTAATCATGGCCACCAAGGAATTAACCATAAAGGAAAAATTAAAGAATCTTTTCGAGTTGCAACAGATTGACTCAGAGATTGATCAGATTGAGATCCTCAAAGGAGAACTTCCCATGGAAGTAAGTGATCTGGAAGATGAAATTGCTGGTCTTCAGACACGGATTGATAAACTACAGACTGCCGTAGAAGATATGGAATCTACTGCTTCCCGTCACACTGCCAATATCAAAGAGGCCGAAGCGTTGATCGAACGTTATGAGAAACAGATGGATAATGTTAAGAATAATCGTGAATATGATGCCTTAACCAAGGAGATCGAAATGCAGCGGTTAGAAATCCAGTTGTCACAAAAGAAAATCCGCGAGAGTAGTACCTTACTTGATGGTAAGAAAGAAACGCTTCAGGCGGCTAAAGAACGATTGGAAACTAAAGATAAAACACTGGCTACCAAAAAGGTAGAGCTGGAAAAGATTATTGAAAAGACCATCAAAGAAGAAGAAAAATTAAAGAAAAAGTCTGAGAAGGCAAAGAAACATATCGAACCAAGATTGCTAAAAGCCTACACTAAAATTCGTGCTGCTTACCGAAATGGTTTGGCCGTAGTAACGGTAGGTAGAAATTCTTGTGGAGGTTGCTTTAACAAAATTCCACCACAGATTCAATTAGAGATTCAGTCACAAAAGAAAATCCTTGCTTGTGAGCATTGTGGTCGCGTATTAGTGGATAACGAAACGGCGGGGATTGTTGATGAGACGGAAGAATAGATGGAGATTGGCTTCGCTTCAACGTGTTTCAAAAAAATCCCAACTTAGAATAATCTGAGTTGGGATTTTTTAAGGGACGTTCCCTGAAGTGTGTCTGCGCGTGGGACTTCCTTTAGGACTTTGAGGTGCGGGATGCAAAAGACATGCTTAACTAAAATCAATCTCCGTATTATCTCCAATATTCAGACTCTGACGTAATCCCTTAATCGCAGCGTCACTGCCTACCAAAGAGCTTTGTAATACGACCTCTTCGATACGAGCATAATTTCCGATAATCGAGTCTTTGACGATCGAGTAATTGATTTGGCTGTTGTGACCGATTGTAACGTGTGGACCAACAATAGAGTTGGAAATTTTACAATTTTTTCCGATACTTACCGGGTGAATAATAATGGTATTGTCGTAGTGTGGAAGATTAGAAGAAGCGTATCCTTCTTTATCCAGGAGCATAGCATTGGTTTCTAATAGCACTTCGCTCTTTCCACAATCGAACCAGTTATTAACGGGCACACCGCTGATCTTAACACCCTGCTCGATTAAGCCCATAAGCGCGTCGGTGAGTTGGTATTCTCCGTGCGTCTGGTACTTGCTTTTGATCTGCTTGTCAATGATGGACAACAACTGATCTACTTCTTTAATTCGGTAGAGTCCGACCATCGCTTTGTTAGAACGGGGAATTTTTGGCTTTTCAATTACTTTATTAATAAAACCATCTTCGCCAAATTCTACGACACCAAACTCCCGTGGATCGTCTACCTCCTTGATGCCTACGCAGGAAGTCGGTGCATTTAAAAATATACCCAGGTTAACATCTACAATGGTATCTCCAAAAAATATAAAAATATCGTCTGATCCCTGAATGGCTTTACGGGCGGTCCAGATCGCGTGGGCAGACCCTTCCCTACTCTGTTGTACAACAAATTCTTTGGAGATGGTCGAATATTCTCTTTCGATATAGAGCTGAATTTTTTCTCCCAGATAACCGATGATAAATACAAAATCCGTCACCCCCTGCTCAATCAACTGATCGATAATAAAGGATATAATCGCTTTCCCAGCTACGGGAATCAATGGCTTGGGCTGCGTATACGTATGTGGTCGGAGGCGGGTACCGGCGCCCGCTACTGGGATAACTGCCTTCATGATTGTTAACTTTTTTAGCTGCTATAGATAGGTAAGGAATGTTGATAAAATAAATTAAGACACTATGCTTCCTCTTTTTCCATCACTCTATTTAATCGCCATTCCTAAGAGTTTATAGCTAAATTATTTTCAGGAAAGATAAGTATTTAATTAATACAATTCTTATTGAATAACTCCCAAATCATCTCTGGGTTGAAAAAATACTATTTTTTGCATAAAGCTTTTCAGAAATAAGCAAAAAAATACCGTAGAATATAAATTCTACGGTACCTGAACACCATTGGGTGTAAATTTTTAATTCTATTTCTAACTTTCCAGCGCCGCTGCTCCACCCACAATTTCCGAAAGTTCTTTCGTAATTGCTTCCTGACGTGCCTTGTTGTAAGTAATTTTTAAATCTTTCAGCATGTCCTCCGCATTTTCCGTTGCTTTGTCCATCGCGGTCATTCGTGCACCGTGCTCTGAAGCATGCGTATCGAGTAAAAATTTATGAAAAGTCATCTGCAAAATACTTGGTACCAGGTGCTTCAGTAAGCTTTCTTTATCTGGTTCAAAAATATAATCCGCTTTGACTTTGGTCTCTTCCTTCTCCTCCTCTTCTGTTTCTTCTTTTACTACAGGTAAAAACTGTACTGCTTCGGGAAACTGCATAGCCGCGTTTTTAAAACGTCCATACACAGCTTCTACCGCATCATAAGTTCCAGCTTCAAACTCATTCATTATTTGCTGTGAGATCAGCGCGATATTATCAAAACTCAGATCACTAAAGACCTCTACGTATTCGTCAATTCGTTTTACACTGGAATAATGTCTTCGGAAAAAATCATTCCCTTTTTTACCAATGCACATCACGGTCAGACTGCCATTATCACGTTGTGTTGCGTACTTTTCTTCGATAAGGGCTACTGCTCTTTTGATTACATTCGTATTAAAAGCACCGGCCAATCCACGATTAGAAGTAACCACTACAACTAGTGCGTTGGTAACGGGTCGTTCCGTACCAAATGTTGTAGTAGCATCCCCATCCAGTGTAGAAAGGATATTGGTCAGCATTTCGTTCAGCTTGTTGGCATAAGGACGCATCTGCGTGATGGCCTGCTGCGCACGACGAAGCTTCGCTGCCGAAACCATTTTCATGGCCTTGGTAATTTGCTGTGTGGACTTTACGGATTTGATCCTTCCACGTACTTCTTTTAAGTTAGCACCCATTTTTTGAGTTATTTATTTGTTTAATCGTTTATTCGTTTAATCGTTTATTTGATAGTGCTGTTAAAATCGATTAAACGATTAAACAACTCAACGATTAAACACGCTTAACTAAATCTTGCTGTCATTCTGTCATTTCCTTTGCCAGTCCTTCCAGTGCAGCAATCGCTTCCTTGGTCAACTTACCTACCTTAAGGCTCTTTAGTTCTTCCGGATGCTGACGCTCCATAGCTGCTAAAAACGACGCTTCAAATTCTTTAATTTCTTTTACTGGCACTTTACTTAACAGTCCTTTTGTACCCAGGTAAATAATCGCTACCTGCTTTTCAACGGATACTGGAGAATATTGATCCTGTTTTAGGATTTCCACATTTCTACGTCCTTTGTCCAATACTGCCGTAGTTGCTGCATCCAAGTCTGAACCAAACTTGGAGAAGGCTTCCAATTCCCGGAACTGTGCCTGATCCAATTTTAACGTTCCCGCTACTTTCTTCATCGACTTGATCTGTGCAGATCCTCCTACCCGTGATACCGAGATACCTACGTTAATCGCCGGACGAATACCAGAGTTAAACAAGTTAGATTCCAGGAAAATCTGACCGTCGGTAATCGAGATCACGTTGGTTGGAATGTAAGCAGAAACGTCACCGGCCTGTGTTTCAATAATTGGCAATGCCGTTAAGGAACCACCCCCTTTAACCATTGGCTGACCGTTCTCGTCTTTGGCATTTTTGAGTGAATCCGGTAGATCGTTCATATCCCGAGCGATCTCATCGTTTTCAATCACTTTTGCCGCACGCTCTAATAAACGAGAGTGTAAGTAAAATACATCTCCAGGGTAAGCTTCCCGTCCCGGTGGTCGACGTAGCAATAGCGATACCTCCCGGTATGCTACCGCTTGCTTAGATAAATCGTCATAGATGATTAGTGCTGGACGACCTGTATCGCGGAAGAATTCTCCAATCGCTGCTCCGGCTAATGGTGCGTAAAACTGCATTGGTGCAGGATCTGCCGCTGAAGCCGAAACGATGACGGTATAATCCATCGCGCCGTTTTCTTCCAGTGTTTTAGCAATCTGCGCTACGGTAGATGCTTTTTGACCAGAAGCTACATATATACAAAATACAGGTTCCCCTGCTTCGTAAAATTCTTTTTGGTTGATAATCGTATCAATCGCGATGGCCGTCTTTCCTACCTGACGGTCACCAATGATTAGCTCTCGCTGTCCACGTCCAATTGGAATCATGGAATCGATCGCTTTGATACCCGTCTGTAACGGCTCATATACTGGCTGTCTAAAAACAACACCCGGTGCTTTACGCTCAATCGGCATAGAATAACGCTTGCCTGTGATATCCCCTTTACCGTCGATAGGTGTTCCCAGCGGATCCACTACCCGACCGATAAAACCTTCTCCAACGTTGATCGAAGCAATTTTCTTGGTACGACGAACAGTAGATCCTTCCTTGATACCGTCACCGGAACCCAGTAGTACGACTCCTACGTTGTCTTCTTCCAGGTTAAGTACGATCGCTTGTACACCCGTTTCAAATTCCACTAATTCTCCCGCTTGTACCTGGGTAAGACCATAGACACGAGCGATTCCGTCACCTACTTGAAGTACGGTACCTACTTCTTCCAGTTCAGCAGCGGTTTTAAATCCGGAAAGTTGTTGTTTGAGGATTGCTGATATCTCATCAGGTTTAACGTCAGCCATAATATTTTATAATTTTAAGGTTGAATTATAGTTTAACTTGTCCACGTACTTTTTTAGTTAGCGAACTCTTTTTTGAGTTGTTCCAGTTTGTGCGCGATACTGGCATCGTATAATTTATCATCAAACTCTACTACAAATCCTCCAATAAGGTCTGGATTTACTTTAGAGATGATGTCAATTTTTTCACTCGTATCCGAGCTTTCCAAAAATTTCTTTTCAATTTGCGTAATCGCTTCCTGGGTCAATTCGGTTGCAGTGGTCAGTGTCACAATAGAGATTTTGTTCATCTGCCGATACTGCTTCAGGAATGCGTGTGCAATACCTTGAAGATATTCCGCTCGATTTTTTCTCACGACGATGTCGAGAAAGGCCAGGGTCATCTCATCAAAGCGCTCTTTGAATAATGCCGTAAAAACCTGCTGCTTTTTATTGGGCGGAATGATAGGGCTTTTGAGCATTACCTCAAAATCCCGGTTTTCCGTTGCTGTTAAAAAGCTGTCGATGTCCGTTTTTACACGGTCCAGTTTGTTCTGTTCTTTGGCCAGATCTACCAGTGACTTAGCATAGCGGGTCGCAATTCTGGATACAGACATACTAGTTTAATTTTATTTCGTTAACGAGATCGTTGACAAAAGAAGTTTGCGAAGCATCTCCTTTGAGTTCCCGACGGATTACCTTTTCGGCAATTTCCAGGGCCATGTTACCGGCTTCGTTTTTCACTTCTCTCATCGCCTGCATTTTTTGATTTTCAATTTCCTGACGGGCATTATTGATAATCTTCTGTGCTTCCAGACGTGCTTTTTCTTTTGCTTCCTCAATGGTAGCAGCACCGGTTTCCCGTGCTTCCTTTAACATGGTCGCACGCTCTTCACGAGCTTCAGAAAGTAATTTTTCGTTTTCAGATTTTAGATTCGCCATTTCTAAACGTGCCTGCTCGGCCGTCTTTAGCGCGTCGTCAATATCTCCGTTACGCTTCGCCAATGCATCAGCGATCGGACGAAAAGCATATTTTGCCATTAAAGTCCAAAAAAGCAAGAAAATCAAAACTGTCCAGAGCATTAATCCGGGCTCCGGTAAGATAGGCCAAAAACGAGTGGCAGCTAGCAAAAAAGTCATATTCTATTATTTAAAATAAAAAATATTGGTACGAATTGGAAAAGGCACCATCCGGCAATCCCGGACGGCGCTTTTCATTTTGTTGGAGCAATCCCCTTTTCCTATTTGATAAAGAAAGAAAGGATAATTGCGATAATCGCAGCACCCTCAATAAGGGCCGCCATGATTAACATACTTGCACGGATATCACCTACAGCTTCTGGCTGACGAGCGATTGATTCCATTGCTTTACCTCCGATATTTCCAATACCAAGGCCTGCTCCGATAACTGCGATTCCAGCTCCGATGGCTGCTAAATTTGTCATAATAATACAATTTAGAATAAATGAAAAATATTTTATGGGCTTTAAATCCAAAAGCCGCACTGATCAGATGTATTCTAAAATAAACCCGTCAGCTATTATTTTTTTAGTGTGCTCCTTCCCCTTCGTGGTGGTGCTCTTCTACGGCTGCTCCGATGTAAGAAGCAGATAAAATTGTAAAAATATAAGCCTGTAAAACGGCTACCAATAATTCCAGTGCCATCATAAAGCCGGTCAATAAAGTCGCTGCGATCGCTCCCATTCCCGCTCCCAACACATTTTTGCCAGATTCTCCCAATACGAAAATCAATCCTACGAAAGCCACAATTACAATATGTCCCGCAGAAATATTGGCAAACAAACGAATGAAGAGCACAATCGGCTTTAAAAACATTCCCATAATTTCTACTGGCGTAATGATGATCTTTACCCAGGCTGGAATACCCGGCATCCAGAGAATATGTTCCCAGTAATGACGGTTACCATTAATGGTGGTAATTATAAAAGTAAAGAAAGCCAATGCAATGGTAATACTAATCGCACCCGAAGCATTTCCACTGCCAGGAAAGAACGGAATCTGTCCTACTAAATTCAATCCCAGGATGAAAAAGAATGCAGCCATTAGATATGGCATAAATCGGCGATAATGTTTTTCTCCAATCATCGGCTTGGCTACCTCATCCTGAATAAATAAAAACCAGGGTTCAATAAAACCTTGTAGTCCTTTTGGTGCTTGTCCATCTCTATTCTTATATGCTTTTGCTACCCGAATAAAAATAAAGCCCAGAAGAAAGGCGACAAATAACATGGTAAAAACATTCTTGGTAATAGAAAAATCCATGTAAGAAGTCTTTCCGCCACCGGCAAGTTCTCCGTCCCAGGTGGTTCGATGTTCCAGATCGTATCCTTTTCCATTATAAAAAGCCTGATCCGAACCATGTCCGGCGGATTCAGCGCCTACTTTAGTTTCTTTTTCATTGCTGTGATTATGTCCTGCGTGGTCATGACCAGCATGATCGTCTCCCGCATCACTGTGTGCTCCGTGACCATCGTTCCAGGTAATATTTACTTCTCCCATCGGAAAGCTGGTATCCATGATCCGTTGTACCACTCCATGTTTAAGAACGTAGCGGTCAATAGCAAGATTTCCATTTCCGTGGTGTCCAATATCAAAACTGGCAGAAGAAGGCAGGAAGGTAATTCCCCCCTCATTACGATCGTAAAAGATCATAGCAGGAAGTGGAATGTAAACATCCCCAAAAAGGTGGAAAGCGTGGGCATCCGCGATGTGGTGCAGCGCTGCTTCTCCAGAGTTGAAGGGTTCATCATTACCACCGGAGGCAAAAGTATGATGACTAAAACCACTGATTAAGATGGTCAGTAAAAAGAATACTCGAAATATTGATTTTGTACGCATAGGTATATACACTTATGGAGACGTTTTTTCAAATCGAGTGCAAAGATAGCGATATTATCTTTTTAAAAAAAGATTATACCTGTGTTTTTTTAAGGAATGGCGATTAAATAAATTGAGATAAAAGGCGAACTATTTTTTCATCAATCAAGGCGCTGAAATGGGCGTTATGCACAGCATAATAACCATTTTATGGACGCAGCGTGGCGGAAAAAGAGGAAGTATAGAATCGTCATTTATTTTGTCAACATTTCTAAGAAGGAGAATTGAAAAATTTAACCGCCAGAATGAACGATTAGAAAATGGCAAAAAACGGACGTTTTATCCGGAGAATAGTCTGAAATAAAGAAGGAATGGTTATGTTACCCCGGCCTTGAGTGTTTTCAAAATAGATTCAATTTCTTTTTTCATTCCACCAAAAGCTTCCTCCGTGTAAGAAACCAGTGGTAAACGAACATGACGGGTACAGATTCCGGCAATTTCCAGAGCTGCTTTGATGCCCGACGGATTTCCTTCTAAATACAACCAATCGTGTAGATTAATGGTCGCCAGGTGGATCGCACGTGCAGTAGAAAAGTCACCATTTCTCGCTGCCTGGACCATTTGGCTATAAGGACCAGGTAATAAATTACCAATCACAGAAATAACCCCCGTTCCGCCAATCGAAATCAATGGTAAACAGGTAGGATCATCACCGGATAAAACTTGAAAATGATCCGGTTTGTCCTTTAGAATTTTCGCCGCAGCTACCAGATCTCCCGTAGCATCTTTGACCGCTATAAAACGATCCGAGGCGTGCGCCAGTCTGAGAATTGTTTCGGGAGCAATCGTGGAAGAAGTACGGCCCGGTACATTGTAAATAACAATCGGCACCGGGGCCAGTTCGGCCACCTTCATATAATGCTGGTAAATCCCTTCCTGAGTAGGTTTGTTGTAGGCGGGACTGCTGGAAAGCATTCCATCAAACCCGGTAAAATCAAAAGTTCTAATCCGTTCCTGAAGCGCTGCGGTATCATTGTGACCAAACAAACCCGCCATTAAAGGTACCCGGTCGTTATTTATTTTTCTAGTAAAAGCAAAAACCTCAAGGCATTCATGGCGGCTCAGGGTGATGGCTTCGCCGGTTGTTCCGAGAGAGACCAGATAATCCACACCCCCCGAGATACAATGCTCGATGATGCTTTCCAGTGCGGAATAATCCACGGCACCCGTGGCAGTAAAAGGAGTAACCAAAGCGACTCCGGTTCCAGAAAAATTATTTAATATCATGCCCTGCTGCTATTCTTCAAACGGTTCAGAAAATAAGATACGTGTTTTACAAAAAACTCGAGATTTGGTTGACGGGAGGTATCAATCATCAGATCATAGCAATGTAATTTTTCAGAATATGGTCCTACTCGCAAGTGTGCCTGGGAGAGACCGGAGACATATTCGAGTGCTGGCTGCTGATCTAAATATAAATTAATCAAGAAATCAAATGGCTGATTAATAAATCCACTGATTACCTCATCGCCGGGATGCTGAAACCAGTTGAGGTCTTTTTTGGTGAAATGTTTAAATACAAAATTTGAATTGGGTTCATTTTCCTGAAGGAAAGCGAATAAAGTGATTTCTTTTCCCTTATTTTCAAGTTCTTCGGCATATTGCCGAACGGTGTTTCGATGTTGAGGATCTGTGGCATCAAATAAAAGTCCGACCGTCCGTGCTTCTTCAAAGCTGACCGGATAGCGGGTAATTTTGCGGCTACGAATTTTAGATAACAATGACTGTTCGCGTTGCTTCGCTTTTAATTCATTAAAAATTCTCATAGTAAACGTGGTGATGGTGATCTAATTTTGCAGGTTAGATTTATACCATATAGTACAATAGACTTGTTACCCTTTAACAAATTGGCTCTATAAATAGCCTTTTGTCCTTATTTCTAGATCTTAATTCTGAAAGGATAACAAGTTTAATAAGTATCATAACTATCCCAACGTAGCTCCTTCAACGATTCATTTAATTTTCATTCCTAAAATCGTTACTGCGTTGATTTTGACTCTATGACTGCTTTGTCTTTTAGCAAGTCGTAGTGTCCCATTTGGCTGTATTTATTGATACGTGCTTCAATACGCGCATCCGGATCCATTTCCATTAATTCGGCGATGGATTTTTTTAGTTGTTTTTTCAACATTTTGACGGCCTCTTCCGGAGCAGAATGTGCTCCACCGAGTGGCTCTTTAACAATCCCGTCGATAAGTTTGAAGTCAAGCATATGATCGGCCGTCAATTTGAGCGCTTCCGCAGCCTGTTCTTTATAATCCCAGCTACGCCAGAGGATAGAAGAACAAGATTCGGGAGAGATAACGGAGTACCAGGTATTTTCCATCATAAAGACCTGATCACCCAATCCGATACCGATGGCACCACCGGAGGCACCTTCGCCGATCACCGCACAAACGATGGGTACGCGAAGCTGCGCCATTTCGAAGAGGTTGCGGGCGATGGCCTCGGCCTGTCCACGCTCTTCGGCTTCCAGTCCGGGAAAAGCACCTGGAGTATCGATCAGAGAAATGACGGGCAAATTAAACCGCTCGGCCATTTTCATGAGGCGGAGTGCTTTACGATAGCCTTCAGGGTTGGCCATTCCAAAATTCCGAAACTGTCGCATTTTAGTGTTGACACCTTTTTGGTGCCCAATAAAAACGACGGACTGACCATCGAGGTTACCGATACCACCAACGATGGCTTTGTCATCTTTAAAGTAGCGGTCACCGTGCAACTCTATAAATTTTTTACACATTTGATTAATGTAAAAAAGCGAGTAAGGTCGTTCGGGATGACGCGAAAGCTGTACTTTCTGCCAACCGGTCAAGTTATCATAAATGGCTTTTCGCTCATTTTTGATTTTATTTTCCAGTTCGGCGATCTTGTCAGAAACGTCGATGTCACCGACTTCACCGACCTGCTTAATTTTATCAAGCTGTTGGTAAAGACTTTCCAGGGGTTTTTCAAATTCTAAAAACACCATAGTTGAATGTTTTTTTGAGTGTAGATTCCAGTAAAAAAAGGTTATTGGAATGTAACTGTGCAATGTTTGTGTTGTTCCCAGCAGCTCTTTGAGCTACTTTAGGCTTACAAAGATGGTAAAATCATTGGGATTGGCACCCTCAGAAGAAACTTTTTTTATTTTTATAGGTAAACTATTGCATCTTTGGTAAAACAAATTTACATTTGCATTCGCTAATACGGAAATGTCCGGATTTAGTGAAAGGAATAAAATTTAAGCTTTCGAGCTTTTAAAGATAAATGGTCTGGTAGTTCAGTTGGTTAGAATACCTGCCTGTCACGCAGGGGGTCGCGGGTTCGAGTCCCGTCCAGACCGCATAAGCCGCTCAAGGAAACTTGAGTGGCTTTCGTGTTTTTGGGAGGTTGGGGTTTCTTGAAATGAGACAACAGGAATTTACTTTCTAAATCCGTTATAAATAAGCAATAGTACCACAAGAAAAAGAATTTACTTTTAAAAAGTTTTTTATATTGAGTAAAAATTAAAATGACTATTGATGAATTAAAGCAATTAAAGGAGTCTGAAGACAATGTAGAATTCAAATCTGCTAGAAACAACTATCCTGTTAAAGGAGGGAAACGATCTGATCCAAAAGATAGAAGAAAATGCATTACAGGGTATGTTATAGCTCTTTGCAATGAAGGAGGTGGTAAACTTGTTTTAGGTATAGCTGATAAATACCCACATGAAGTGGTAGGCTCAACTGTTGCCGAAGGATTAGAAGGAGCTTTAGAAGATGAGATTTACAATGAAACAGGAATAAGGGTAAATAATAAACCTTTATATGATCAGGATAATAAAAGGGTTTTGATTATAAATGTACCTTGCCGTCCTATAGGAAAGATCATGAAGTTTGAAGGTGTCGGGTTAATGAGAATTGGAGATAGTCTAAGAGAAATGTCAGATGAGGAAACATATAAGATTCTTAGTGAAAGAGAGCCTGATTTTTCTGCCAAAATTTGTCAAGACATTGCATTATCTGATATAGATGAAAAGGCTATAGAACATTATAAGAAGCAATATTCAGCAAAAAGCAAAAATCAATCATTTCTTACATTAAATTCAAGGCAGGTGTTATCTGACTTAGATTTACTTAAAGACAATAAACTTACATATGCAGCTTTGATTCTTTTTGGTAAAGAAAAGTCAATAAAAAATCATCTTCCTCAATCTTCTATTTTTTTAGAATATAGATCAGATGAAGCATCTATTACTTTCAATACTAGAGACTACTTTATTGGGCCATTAATATTAACAGTTGAAAGGCTTTGGGAAAAAATAAATGCAAGAAATGGAAAAGTTCAAATCCAACAAGGAATCTATAGATATGAAGTACCACAACTTAACCAAGAAGTAACAAGGGAAGGAATTCTAAACGCCCTAACCCATAGAGATTATAGTATGAATAGTGAGGTTTTAATAAAACAATATCCTTCCAAATTAATAATTACTAACCCCGGTAGTTTTCCTCATGGAGTCACTATTGATAATATATTAACAGTCAATAGTACTCCAAGAAATAGATTAATTGCAGATATTTTCTTAAAAGCTGGATTGGTAGAAAGGTCTGGTCAGGGGGTTGATAAGATATTTTATCAATGCATTGCCGAAGCAAAAGATTTACCTAACTATACAGATTCTGATTCATTCAAAGTTACTTTAATTCTTTCAACATTAGTAAGAGATCCTGCCTTTGTTCTTTTTATCAATGACTACCAATCAAAGTCAAATAATAAAAAGCTTGGTATCATGGAAATATTAACATTGAATCAAATTAGAGAGGGACAGACGAGAGATGAAATGGATGAAGCGATTGTAAGAGATTTAATTAGTTTTGGACTAGTTGAAAAAATTGGCAAGACAAGTAATTTAAGATATATTCTTTCTAAGAATTACTTTAGGTTCACAGATCAAAGAGGAAAATATTCAATCCAACTTGATCTAAGTGAGGAAAGAATCTTATTTGTTATAATAGATCATTTGAAAAATTTTAAGACAGCAAAAATGAATGATTTGATTGTATTATTTGATAATAAATTAACACGGAGTCAAATTCTTTATAGGCTGAAAAAATTCTTAAAGAATAGAATTTTAGAAAAGACTGGTACAAGAAAAAGTGCTACTTATTCTATAAGTAAAGGCTACGTTGAATCTGAGGAAATTTTAGAAAAAGCTGTAAAAATAGGAATGGAACAAATGATAAAAGATGCGAAAAAATCAATAGAACAAGAAAAAGAAGAAGAATAATCATTTTATAAGTTAGTCTTTTTAATCATTCAGAAAGTATTCAGAAAGTATTCAAAAAGTATTCAGAAAGTATTCAGAAAGTATTCAGAAAGTATAAAACAGCATAAAACATACTTATAATTAACTGATAGTCAACCTATTAATGAATTTCACTTGAGTAAACAAGTTGTGCATAAATTGTGCATAAACTGCAAATAATTATATAGAAACTGCAAATTAAATATGTAAGATCACTTATAATAAAAGCCTATTAAAAGGCTTCCCATCCCTATTTTTTGTACAAAATTCCCCACAAAACACCTCAACCACTCCTAACTACCTGATTATCAGCTAAAAATAAAAAATCCGATCAGTCCCGTCCAGACCGCATAAGCCGCTCAAGGAAACTTGAGTGGCTTTCGTGTTTTTAATACGAAAATATACTTTGATAAATCAACCTACCTTCCACTATAGATTTGCATACCTGCGCAGATTCGAATTCCTTCTCCCTCTATTCTAAAAATAAATCCTCCATCCACTTTGTTCTGCAAAAATTATACATTCACAAATACCTTTTTTATCTTGTAAAGATTAAGGAATCTACTGAAAAAGTCTCAAATTGAACAAACTAACATTATGGATTATAAAGATTTTGAGCAAACTACGGCGGATGCCAGCATTTTGGCCAGAGGGAAAAGTTATTTTGATGGCAAAGCAGTGAGCGATTTAGAAAAAGCAAACGGACAATGGATTGCTTATGTTAATGGAACCGATCGGTATACGGTGATTATAAACGGGATCAGGAAAATTAAGGGTTGGGACTGTGACTGTCCTTACGATGGAGGTCCGGTATGCAAGCATGTGATCGCTGTCTTGTACGCTATAAGAGACGAAAAATCCAAGCCTACAAAATTAAAAAAATCGCCCAAAAATGTGGTAGATCAAATTTTTACTAAAGTATCAGAAAAGGAGTTGCTTGCGTTTTTTCGTAAAAATTTACGTGCTTACAAAGGACTTAAACAAGATTTGTTTTCTGAATTTATGGAATATGTTGAAGTGACTGAAGGAACAGATAAATATTCCGAGACGGTTAAAAATATTATTCAGTCCGCCGGAAATAAAAAATACGGGTTTATAGATTACAAAGAAAGCAGGAGGCTCGCCCAAAAACTTAATAAGGTTGTAATGAAAACGCAGCAGTTTTTACGACAGAAAAACTATGTGGATACGCTGGCTATTTGCAAATCTATCATGATCGAAATTCCAAACTTATTGGATGAGGCGGATGATTCGGGCGGTTACTTACAGGATACGCTTTATTCGGCTTATTCCACCATTGAAACATTATTCGAGGCTCCGATTGCACCCATTTTTAGAGACATGATCTTTGGTGTACTTCATGAGATTTTACAAAAAGACAAAAATAATACCGCTGATGTCCGCTATAATATTTTAGATATCCTGGTGGACAAGGAATGGGAGAATGCCCAATATCAGCAATTGGTTGATTACCTCAAGGACACGCTGGATAATCTGAAGGAGGAATACGCAGAATATTATCAGGAAACCTATCTTACTTATCTTTCTACTATCTACCAAAAAATGGAGGCGTCCAAAGCTTTACAAATATTAGAAAATAAATACCTTCACTTTGTTGAGATAAGAAAAAATGTAGTAAATCGTTTGATACAAGGAGAAGATTACCAGCAAGCCCAGAAATTAATATTGGAGGGAATAGAAATTGCAAAAGAAAAAAATCACCCTGGTACTATTTATAAATGGAAGAATAGCCTTCTCAAAATAAGTAATCTGCAAGGGGACATAGCAACCCAGCGAGCTTTACTGAAAGAACAATACCTGGATGGTGGGTTTAATCAAAAGAACGAATGCTTACTTGATTTTAAAGCAACTTATTCGGCTAAAGAATGGATAGAAGTAAGGTCGTCCTTAATAAAATTGTTTAATAACCCAGGAAAATCAAAAAAAGGACAACATACTGTTTACAAATATCAAAACCTGTTGGCCAACCTTTACATCGCCGAGAAAATGTGGAAAGAACTACTTACATTTATTAAAACCAAGTCGTTAAATAGTTCTACCAAAGTGCAGCTGGCTTGCCACCTGGAAGATCATTATCCAAAAGAAGTTTTAACAATCTATACAGCATATGCGAGAGAGCTGGGCGACGATAGTAGATCAAGATCAGGTTACAAAAAAGTCACCAACTTTCTCACAAGCATGTTGCGATTAAAAGGAAGTGAATCAGTTGTGAACGAGCTAATCCAGGAGTTTAAAACCAAATATCATACTCGACCAGCCATGTTGGACGAACTACGAAAAATACTATGAGTAAAGAAATTAGCAAAAGCCCCGAGATGCTTCAGAAAGAAGCGCGCATCAAAGAATTGCACCAGCAAATCAAGAAGCAACGTACGACGCTCAAAAGACTACAGACGCGTTTGAAAAATACTAAACAGGAAATTACAGATATACAGCGAGAGGTAAGCAGTAATGTCTCAAGAAGTATGGAAAAAACGGATGCTATCCACCTGGAAATTATGGAATTATTAAAGGCTTGTAAAAAGTTGAAAGGGATCAAGAAAGCAGATGAAGAGCAGATCGATATGCTGATCGACGAAATGCAGGAAATGAAAGAAAATGATGAGTTTGAAAATTTTCGTAGAAATAAAGCAGCTGAAGAGGATCCTGAATTTGAGGAAGAGCAACGCGCAAAAATGCACGATATATTTCAACAATTTCAGGTAAAACCTGATGAGAAAGAACAGCGAAATATTCGCAAAATATTTATTACACTCTCTACTAATTTCCATCCTGATAAAGCCCGGAATGACAAAGAACAAAAAGACTACCATTCGCTGATGCAGCAAATCAACGAAGCGTACCAGTCGGGAGATATTGATAAATTACTGGAACTGGAAAAAATATATTTAAGTGATAAAATAGTCGATTTTACGGGTAAAGCTGTAACGGTAGATATGCTGACCCAAGAGATAGAACGACTTACACGCGATCTGAATTTTATCAAAAATCAGGCTAAACGAATCAGTTCAGAAATAAAATCACTCCGTAAATCCGAACTTGGAAATATACTTACCGAGATAAACCGAGCGGAAAAATTCGGGATGGGCGTAGAAAATATAACAGAAGACCTGGATGAAAATCTAAAGCGTCTGACGGACCTGCGGGACTGCCTCCGGCAATGCATTAAAAAAGGAAATTTGGATCCTATGAAAGAAATGGTCGAAGCAGAAATGGCACAGTTCCCAATGGATATGTTGGCAGATCTGGGTATGGACATGGATCAAATTTCTTCGGTGAAAGGAATATTCGAAGACATGTTTGACGATGATATGTTTGACGATGATATGTTTGACGATGAAGAAGAAGACATCAGACCTGTCTTAAATCCTAAATTTCCGATCGGAACTTCGGTTCAGATAAAAAAATCGGTACGCTATCCGTTTGCCACCGAATTGAACCTCAAGGGATGGCAAGGGCGCATTGTTAACGTTTATGAAGTGGAAAAAAAGGTAATTTATTCGTTTCAATTCGATAGTATTGCCTTAAAGGCGTTGCCTAAAATCTTACTGAATGGAATCATAGATCTTGGAGAAGATTTTGGAATTATAACGGTAAATGTCGACGACCTTAAAAAAACAAGTCCACGAGATACGGTAGTGGAAACGGCGCGTACTTATCGTACGATTTTGCATCGTAGACAATGGAATGATTTAACCAAAAAAGACGAAGCTCTGCTACAGAAAATTATGCTGAATTTTCCAGAAAAATCAGATCATGAAAACTGGGAAATCTGGTTAAAGGAAAACATAAAATTTCCCTTTACCGGAAAAAGCAGAGGATACTATAATAACCGAGAGGGAGCCATCCTGAAAGTGACTGGAATATATGGCTGGAACGAGGATGTCGGATTATTGATTTCTGTAAATAGAGGTGGTATTTCGATGGACCATCCGCTTATTGATATCGAGAGCAGGGGTAAAAACAAGCATGATTTTGATATTTACCACGAATGGTGTGCGATGACTTATGGTTTGTAAATTAAAGTTATTACTCTTTAACAAATGAGCGTGCTTTGTAAGGAACGAGGTATAAATAAAATAGCCAATAGCCAATAGCTAGTGCGCCAGGCACTAAGTAAAAGGTACTATGGGCGATGTTATTTTTAGGTTGGCCAAGGCAGAAAATCCGGAGTTATGCCGTAGCATAATGAGGAATTTTT
>Ga0209828_1000656_pt1 | contig 32643 bp, 33 predicted proteins | sample MaitaG_FD_187429 | JGI IMG/M metagenome (GOLD analysis project Ga0209828, IMG submission 187429) | Marine algal microbial communities from Maine, USA - Maine_Asex2 metaG (SPAdes) (version 2) | ecosystem: Host-associated > Algae > Red algae > Unclassified | place: Maine, USA | collected 2015-01-05
TGAACGGGCTGACACACAAGGCAACGAGTAGACCGACAAGGCAAGTAGATGATGACGGTAAAGACTTTTATACGACGCGAAGACCGATAAGCGTCGAATAAAGCACGTTTTATGTCGCGTAAATTGCTTTAGCGACATATAATCGAGTTCATGCCAAAGCAGATCCCTGAACAAGAACTAGACGCTATCCTTGCCGCCGTTTCGGCTCATCCAGACAGCGTACCGGTCAGTACCATCCGCCTGGGGCTGTCCTTTGAGATGTCCCCGCGAAAGCTGCAGCGCCGTCTCGCGCTGCTGGTGGAACAGAAGCAGCTGGTCGCGGAAGGTCGGGGCAAGGGTCGTCTCTACCGACTACCCGTCAGCGAGTCCGACGAGGGAAGCCCGGTCGCTGGAAGCGCGACTGGAGGGATGCGCGGCGAGATCTATGTACCTATTGGACTCGAGGCGAAGGGGATCAAGCAGGCGATTCGCAGGCCGATCCAGGACCGCCGACCGGTCGGCTACCAGCGTACTTTCCTTGAGGACTACCGACCCAACATCACTTTTTACCTGCCTGCTGAGACGCGCCAGCAGCTAGCCGACATTGGTCGCCCGCCCGAAGGAGGACTCCCCGCAGGAACCTACGCGCGCACGATCTATGGCCGCCTGCTCATCGATCTTTCCTGGAATTCCAGTCGCCTCGAGGGAAATACCTACTCTTTGCTGGAAACCGAACGCTTGTTGCAGTTGGGCGAGTTTGCCGACGGCAAGGATTCGCTGGAAGCGCAGATGATCCTGAACCACAAGTCGGCCATCGAATTACTTGTCGAGCAGGCTGAGGAGGTCGGCTTCAACCGGTACACCATCCCGAATCTGCATGCCTTGCTTGCGGACAACCTGCTTGCTGATCCACAAGCCGGCGGACGTTTGCGGCGCATTCCTGTAGGTGTCGGCGGTACGGTCTACCATCCGCTGGAGGTACCGCAGCTCATCGAGGAATGCTTCGACACGATTCTCGATAAAGCGAACGCCATAGCTGACCCCTTTGAGCAGGCGTTCTTCGCCCTGGTACACCTCGCTTACCTGCAAGGCTTCGAGGACGTCAACAAGCGGGTTTCCCGGCTTGCAGCCAACATCCCGATGATCCGCGAAAACCTCTGCCCCTTGTCCTTCGTGGACGTTCCGGAGCGTGCCTATGTTGATGGTGTGCTGGGCGTTTACGAGCTGAATCGAGTCGAGCTATTGCGCGATGTATTTGTCTGGTCGTACGAGCGCTCCAGCGCGCGTTACTCGGCGGTGCGCCAGTCACTGGGCGAGCCTGATCCCCTCCGCCTGCGCTATCGGGTGCAGGTCGCTGAACTGGTTGCCTCTGTGGTGCGTGCGAGGATGGACAAGACAGCCGCGACTGCCATGGCCCGACAGGGTGCCGCGGAGCACGTTTCACCGGCGGACCAGGCGCGCTTCATTGAAATCGTGGAGACCGAACTGATGAGCCTCCACGAAGGCAACATCGCGCGTTACCGGTTGCGCCCGGCCGAGTACCAGGTATGGCGACATGGCTGGTTTTGAACGGTCGCCGGTTGGCTCTTTCGACGCCGCTCGTCGATCGATCCTTCTTTTCCAGCTACTGCGTCACGACGATCGACTGATCGGCTGCGACGTCCGCGAGAATGCTCTCGGTGCCGTCCGGCCAGAGTACTCGCACATCGACCTGATCGTGATCGCCGAGTCCGATCTGCAGGGGTGAGCATCCGAAAGAACGCAGGCCCGCTACAGCGCCGTGGTATTCGCGAAACGCGATCAGTTCATCGTTGACGGTAACCCAGATCTTGTTGCCGAAACCCAGCGTGTCGCTGGCAACTCCCCTGAAAACGAGACGCAGCCAGTGGCCGGCGCTGGCGCTCGTGTTGCGGAAAAGTTTGTAGCCTTCCGGATCGTCGCTCGCGATATCGAGCAATCCGTCGTTGTCATAGTCGGCAATGGCGATGTCGCCGTGCCGGTAGTCGTTCTGCGCGACCACGCGTGGCGAGATTGTCTCAAGGAGATAGCGCATGCCGCCTGCGTTCGTGTGTATCTGTATGCCGTCTGCCGTGTTCGACACCAGGTCGATATCGCCGTCGTTGTCGATGTCGGCCGGTGCAATGCCGTTCACCCGTCGCCCATCAGGTACCGCGAACGGAGCATTCGTGAGTCGTTCGAAGTGGTCTCCACGGTTCATGAAGGCCTGCACCGGAAAACTTTGCGCGCTGATGATGAAGTCCTGGTCGCCATCGCCGTCGAGATCTGCCCAGGCGAGGCCATAAGCGAAAGTGTCTTCCTCGATTCTCAAACGGCGAGTGACATCCTCGAACTCGCCGTTGCCGTTGTTCTGAAACAACCTGAGTGGTGAGGCGAGCAGCACGTCGACGTCGCCATCCTGATCAAAGTCCGACCACGAGGCGCGAAACCCCTCGACGCCGAGACCACTCGATGCCGTCACGTCCGTGAAGCCACCGTCGCCATTGTTTCGGTACAGCACGTTCGTTGACTGGAAGTTCGTGACATAGAGATCCAGCCAGCCATCGTTATCGACATCGGCCCAGGTACCCTGGCGCCCGCGACCGAAGGTATTCAATGATCCGGCGCGTCGCGATACATCGTCGAAGGTGAAGTCACCGTTGCCGATCAGCAGTTCGTCGTACTTGATGCCGAGCGTCTCGCCGCGCAGTGCACCGTGAGTGATGAACAGGTCGCTGAATCCGTCCTTGTCGACGTCCGCGCAGGACGCACCGTGGCGGTCGCGCTGCTGAGGGTATTCCCAGTCGCCCGACTTCAGCCCGTTCGAGGCCGACACGTCGAGGAATTCTCCATCGTCTTGTTGACGCAACATCAGCGGAGGATTTCCGTGGCCCATGAAAACCAGATCCGCGCGGTCGTCGTTGTCAAAGTCAGCCCAGAATGCGCCGTAGTCACCCTGATCGACCGGCAGTGGCAAGCTCGAGCTGACATTCTCGAAGCGTGGCGGCGAAGGGTCATCGGGCGCCGTGATGCGATTGGTCTCGCCGCAGCCGACGGTTGCGACGGCTGCGGATAGAACGATCAAGCAGCCGCGACCTGTACTCGCGACAGCGCATTGCGCAAGAATCATCGATCGCTTGTGGGTCGGCTGAGGCGTGTTGTTTGAATCGAGGTTCGACAATCGAGACAACACAGCAGTTATCAGACCATGCGAGTGTCGCGATGCTTGCTGCCGCGTCTGCCCGAGGATTTCCAGGTCCGGGAAGCCCGGATCTGGGTCACATGAATCGGTGCCGCGTTTCCACGTGGAAACGGATGGGCCTGCGTCACACTTTCCAGAGACTGCTCATGGACAAGGAAACGTTGCGCTCTCGAGGAACCGATCGAGGAAGCGGATCAGTCGTTCGTTGTGCACATTGTCCGCCTCACTACGATGCAGGTGATCCTTCCCTTTCTCGAAATGGACCTTGAGGTGGCCGCTTCGTCCCGTCAGCCGACACTCCACTCGTCGGGTCATTTCGACATTCCGGATGCGATACTTCGTTCCATGGCCGAGGCAAATCGGGCCTTGGAAACATTCGATTGGAAGGGGAGATGCGGATCGATGACAAACCGCTACGCTGTCGATGTCATCGACGGTACCTTCGTGGACGACGAGGTATCCGTGCCGATGGAGCCGCGCTTCGACAGTGATCCGCATCTGTCTGAAGTGTCCGAGGCTTTACGGTGGCGCGAGCCGGTCTTCCATCGCGAAGCCGCTGGCGTGTCTCACGAGGACCGTCTTCGGGGCACGGCACCGGATTTCCGGGAGGTTGGGGCGAACGGTCGGCGCTACGGCCGGGACTACGTCCTCGAGACGTTGGAGCTGCGCTATCGAGAGCCGGTTCGGGATGTCTGGTACGTGGAGGACTTCCAGGTTCGGGAAGTCGCTGAAATCACCTACCTCGTTACCTAAACGTTGCTTCAGGGCGAACGTGTGACGCGTCGATCGACCTTGTGGAAGCGCTCGGAAAACGACTGGGTGATTCTCTACCATCAGGGAACCCCGGTTCCATGACGAGCGGAAGACGTGGCGGTGGGTTGGGATGGAAGGAGGCGGTTTCCACGTGGAAACGGTTGGGCCTGTGTCACACTTTTCAGTGCTGCGTTTCCACGTGGAAACGGATGGGCGTGTGTCACACTTTCCAGAGGCTGCTCATGGACATGGAAGCGTTGCGCTCTGCACTTCAAGTATCGGCAGCAAATCTTGCAATGCTTGATACGTTGGCGGGCCGACACCGCGATGCACGAAGTTCATGGCAGACAAGCCGGCCCTGATCCTTGACTCCTGGTGGCGGTGAGTCGATGAATAGTTCTCGCCTTCCGATCGTGCGGCGCTGGATGAAACGCATGGCGTGGTCTGGGGTCGGGATGGGGTCGAACTCGTCGAACTGGAGGCGCGTGCTTCTCATGTGAGGAACGGGAGCTGTATTTCAACTTGCATTCATGGCTGACATAGGCTGTGCTGACGACCTCGACTGACAAGGGAGTGTCGTCAACAGTGCCGCCATCAGATTCGATATCGAGAAAGTTGGCAATTCTCACAGGTGCGTTCCTGATCGTCTTGTCGGCGGCCGGGTCGACCGCCGGGTCGACCGCCGGGTCGACTTTGGCTACTGGAGTGGCCGGAGCTGCCGGGGCTACCGGGCGAGGACCTGTCGAAAGCGGCGCCGACATCGCTCTGGCGTTGCCGAGCGTCTCCGCGCAGCATGTCCGGTCGCATGAGCCGAGTGGCAGGGAGATGATGAAGGCAGGGATCGATCTGTCCCCTGACGGTTTGCGAGTGCGCCAGAGCGGCAGCAACCGGTCGCTCGAAATGGTTCAGGACTTCAACGCCGGGAGAGCGTGGCTGGTCGATAGCGGACGAAGAGTTGCTCACGAAGTCCCCTTGAGCCCGGGATCAGAGCTCGAACTGCAGAGCGCTCCCGTTACGGGCACTTTCCTCGGCCAGAGACCTTGTGCCGTTGGCCTGCCTCATCACACAGCCAATGGTCGTTGGCGAGGCAGACGAGTCGAGATACACCACTGTCTCGATGCAGATCGTAGTGTCCTTGCGGTCGAGTTTCTGGACACTGAATTCAGTCTGATTTCCTACCGGAAAACAGCGGCTGGATTTGTCGACGAACTCCGGAACCTGAAGGCTCGAGTCCATTCGATCGAGAATTTCAGGCCTCCATCACATTTTCGTCTGGTCGATAAACGTGAGCTGTTTCACGGCGCGCCTGCATTGGGTGTATTCAAAGACAGTAAGCCAGACTGACACGCCGCACAGTTTTCGTTAACTTTGTGTTGCAGTCGAGGTAACTGAACTTTACCGCTTCGATTGTGAATTACGTTGCTGTAGTTTGCCAACTCCGGCACAGGTTTGCCGGGTAACCGATCGAGAGCCATTGGTCATGGAAACGGCCAGGCTTTTAATTAAATGGGGTATGAAGCCCCTGAGCATGGAGCATCATGATGGAACATGTAGTAGCGAAGGAAGTGAATTTTACCGGCGGCGCGACACGGAAACGTGTTACCGGACAGGGCATGACGGAGTACATCATCATCGTCGCGCTCATTGCACTCGGCTCAGTCGTTGCTGTCGGCTTCTTCGGCAATGCCGTAAAAGCTCAGTTTGTTGCCATGGCGGCGGAGCTTACCGACGGCGAGGGTGGCGCAGCATTGACAGCCGTCCGCGATGAAGTTGAGAGCCAGCAGGGCACGGCCGCCGCAACGCTCGGTAGCTACACCGGGAACTGACGGGTAACCCGTACGCAGGCTTGTATCGACCGATCGACTCGGGAAGAGTCGGTCGGTTTCCGGCACGATCAGTTCACTTCACTCAACTGCTGTTTCTTTGCATGGAGGCAAGGGATGCATGGCACACAGAGCGGTCAGGCTCTACCGTTTGGACTCGCCCTCTTGTTGATCGGGGCACTCGGCGCACTCGTCCTCTACAACACAGGGCAGGTGGCCACAGAGAAGTCCAGACTTGCAAATGCCGCTGATGCGGCCGCCTATAGCGGTCTGGTCTGGCAAGCGCGAGCACTCAATTTTCAGGCGTACACGAACAGGGCGATGGTCGCGAATCAGGTAACCATGGCCCAGGCCGTGAGCCTGACCTCGTGGACAGCCTACGGCGCCATGACCTCAGAGCGGCTCGCCTTGATCACCAGGAGCATTCCGGGGGTGAACGTTCTGACCCATGGGCTCAGTGTCGGCATGCAAAGCGCTGCCCGTGTCATGGAGCCTTTGAGTAGCGTGGTCGTGACGATCGTCGACAAGGTCAACAAGGTTCTCTCGGGCTCGCAAGTGGCGATGTACACCAGCGGCTTTATCGCCACTCCGGAGATCGTCAGAACCGTCGCTGCGGCAAGCGATCCTGATTTCACGGCAGAAACTCAATACGCCATTGCGGGTCTGGTGCGGAACTTCGACGATTGGCAAGCGTTTGACGATTGGCAAGCGTTTACCGATTCGGTCGAGGAGGAAGATCTCGATCTGTTACGAGAGCGCGGCGATGTCGTGATGCGTTCTCGCGATGAGTTCACGGAGGAGCGTTCCTGGGAATTCTTCGAGAACTTCTGGATGTACGTAACGCCGTTGTCGCGGCACAAGATCTATCGCGAGGGAGACACTCGGTTGGTCGCGCTCGAGGTCGACGGCGAGCTGCGCTGGGAGTGGCGCGCTGTCGACACGATTGCACTTCAGTCGAGATTCTTCCGGTTCTTGAGAAGCGAGAAGAAGGAAGAGGTGCCCATCGGTTGGGCGAGCGCCTACGCAAACGATGACGAGAGGCGCGCCAGCACACTCGAAAGCTACTGCAATCGTAGTGAAAATCGACACTCTTCTGACTGCGACTACTGGACGAACAAGAATCACCGAACCGAGCGGAAAGCCAATCGCGCATCGACCGTCGTGACCGGGTACTCCGGGGTGCAAGCGTATCGGACATTGAGTTCGGGTGCCCTCACAAAGGAGGGGCACGATCCGGTCATTCGACTACGCACGGAAATTGCCGTGAATCTCCCTGATGTTCGGTCAAGTGACGATCTGACATCCGACGGGGTCTTCGACACTGACATCAGTTCGCCTGGTGACAAGCTCTCTTCGATTAGCGTTGCAGAGGTCTACTACCGAAGGCCGGATTCGGCGACCCGCTCTGATTCAGCGGAGCAAGTCGAGTCGCTCAGCATGGAAGCGGCCAACGGCTACAATCCTTACTGGACAGTGCGGCTTGCGCCGATCGAGCTCGAGGAGCGGCTCCTGGCAGTCGGTCTGCGCCTGGCAGAAGCTGGAGGCAGTCGAGCACCGGGTGGTGGTGCGTCGACCTTGCCGGCTGCCTTCGACGGGAGTCGTCCCGGTACGAATCCGAGTTCCGATTCACCACAGGATCTGATCGGTCAGACAGGCGATTTACCGACCTACACGGTGCCGGCATCCGTGTCCGATGACGGCATCGTTCAAGTTGCAGGTGCTGTCATTGCGGACGGCCTGTCGAATGGTCTGTCAGATGGCCTCTCGAACGGCCTCTCGGACGGCCTTGCGAATGGCGTCGGGGAACTTGCGCAGTTGGCGACGGCGTTCGGCGCTGATGGGAACTTGCGCAGTTGGCGACGGCGTTCGGCGCTGATGCATCGAGTCTGCGAGATGAACTTGGTGAGAGAACCGGCCTTGAATTGCCCGCTGTCGAGGGACTTGAGATTCTCGATGATCCTGTCGGCTTCGTGACCGACCGATTGGAAGATGAACTGGAAAGTGCCGCCCGCGAGATCATTTCCGGACTGGGTGCGAGTGTGACAGGCAGTCTCGAAGATGTTCAGGGACAAATCCAGAGTGAGGTTCCAGGGGCTGAAGAGCTGGCTACTGCAGTTGCGCAAGCGGAGGTGCTTGCGGGCCAGATGCGCGAGCTACGAGACGAAGTCTCCGAGGCTTTCGAGCCGGTTTTGACGGGGCGGCTTGCTCGCTATGACGACTCCATCCGGAGCATCAACGCGCGGCTGGTAATACTTCGGGCCGATCTCCTCTCTGCGTCGGGCGATCTGGACGTCCCAATTCAAGGCACTATCGATCGCCTGCAGGTTGATCTCTCCGACGCGAGAGTCGAATTGCTCGATGACTTGACCGATTCTCTCATGGGCATCATCCGCACCCGAGCGCCCGAAGAGCTTGGTGATTTTTTCAATCGTGCAGCCACGCGCGGCATGGTCGACGCCTTGCTAGATGCGCTCGATGACGGTCTGGATCTCGATATAAGGGATGTATTTCCATGGGCACCCTGAATTTCACGGCAGGCAAGGCGAGGAGATGCACGGGCGGCGCATTGACGGAATTTGTCATCGTCATGACCGCGTTCATTCCGCTCATCTTCGGGCTACCCATGATCGGCAAGATGATCGACCTTGGCCAGACAGCTGTACAGGGAAGTCGGTATGCCGCGTGGGAGTCTACCGTTCGCAGCGACGGCATTGCCCCGGATGACCTGCGTTCTCGGTTCTTCAACGAAGTCGGGACTTTACAGTCTGACGCGAACGGTAACGCTGGCTCACCGCAGGCGAGTGAATCGCCAGATTCAGCGGACGCAGCGCCGGCTTCCGGTAGTCCCTTCGCTCGTGTCTCGATCGACGCCAGCAGCGTGTCGGCGAACGGTAACGCTGGCTCACCGCAGGCGAGTGAATCGCCAGATTCAGCGGACGCAGCGCCGGCTTCCGGTAGTCCCTTCGCTCGTGTCTCGATCGACGCCAGCAGCGTGTCGGCGATCCCCTACTACTCGGCTCGTTTGAACCGCGGTGACGGCGAAGTACCGGTCACCGGAACGAACCTGGCTCGGGAGATGGGCGCAGCTGTATCGAATGTCGCCGAAACAATGGCGGATCTGACCGGTGGGGACTGGGGCTTCGAAAGCGACGGGCTGCTGCGCAGTGGCGTTCGCTTCGACGTCGAGGCCAACGGGCTCATCGGCCGATCCACCTTCGAGGAAACCGCTGTCATCATGAATGATGCCTGGGGGGTCCACGATGATGCTGCCGCGGCCAAGCGTGCCAAGGTCTTTGTACCCGCCGGCGCACTGGACAAGCTGGGTGTAGACAATATCATCGCGGCCGTCGGCTACATCCCCGTCTACAAGGAGCTCCGATCGATAGACGGTGCGTTCGGTCATGTCGACATGTCACCGTTGCCCGCGAGCGAAGAGGCCTCACGGGTGCGACGTCCCGAAACCGAGTCACCATGATGTCAGCGTCGAGAGGGCGAGTCCTGCTATGGGCATCGTACCTGCTGGCGTCTGCCGCGCTGGGTGCCGAGCGCCTTGCCATCGAGCAGATACCTGTACCGATTGATGCCGAGGTTAAGGTTGTTGCCAGAGACCTGGTCCAGCATGGACTCCCCGTCGATATTGCAAGCCTGATGACATCACAATCACTCGACGCAACGCTGGATTTCTATCGCGCGATCTGGCCCGAAAGCAGTGACGGTTCCGGTCATCTGGAAAGCAGAGTCGATGATTGGACGATCATCAGTCATCTGAGCGGCGATCAGAATGTCGTCGTGCAGCTTCGTGATGATTCGAATGGCACGACGGGTCTGATTTCGATCATGAGCTTGCAGGTCGTGGCGACGCCGAGCGCTGCCAGCCTACTTCTGCCTCCTGGTGGCGAACAACTCTCAACGACGACGACGAAGGATATCGGTACCTCGGCAACGACGTCCGTTGTCGAATCGCCCGACCGACCGGGTGTCGTCTCAGCTCACTACAAGGATACGTTGCAACGAGCAGGCTGGTCGCTCGTTTCCGAGAGAGTCGTCTCGGGACAGATCGTTCTCATGCTTCAGCAGACCGGCGCCTGGATCGAGTTGATCGTATCCGATGAAGAGTCGGCCGGAAGTCTCGTGGTACTGAACGAGGTGCGGCTCGATGCGTAGCAGGTTTTGCGACAAGTATTGCACCAAGTGGCAACGACTGAAACGGCGGTCACTTTCGCGCGGATCGGCCAGCGTCGAATATGTGGTGGTAACCGGCGCCGTAGTCGCTCTCCTGTTTCTTCCACTGGTGGAACTTGGAAATACCTCTCTCGTCGAGCACGTGCTCAACGCCTTGAAGGCATTTCAGCGGCATACGACCTACTTGTTGTCCTTGCCCTGACGGGCCATTTTCAGGAACTCGAACGATGGCTGGTGGCAGGGCGGTAGTAAAGCCGCGACCGCGGAAAACACTGATGATGTTTGTCCTCTCGCTGATACTTGGAGGCGTCGGTGTCTACTACGCGAAGTACTACATCGAAGAGCAGATCGCGTTCTACAAGAATCAGCTCGAGCAGACGCCGGATATGGTCGAGTTGATCGTGCCGACCAGGGGATTGTTGCGTGGCGAGGTTGTTACCCCCGAGATGCTTTCGCTACGCGAGATACCTGTCCAGTACGCCGACAGCAATGCCGTTAGCGCGTCGAACTACGATGTCGCGCTGGGCCAGAGAATCGACTTCGACATCGACGAAGGTCGGCCGCTGCTGTGGGCTCACCTGGAGGGTGGGCTCTCGCCGACCTTCAGTGGGCGTGTACCAGAGGGTTTGCGAGCGCTGACAGTGCGTGTAGACGAGATCAACTCGATATCCGGTTTTCTGCAGCCGAAGGATCGAGTCGATCTGTTGATGAGTCACGGGAGTGGCCTGGATCAGGAGATTCTGGCCTTGATGGACAGGGTCGAAGTGATCGCAACGGGTGTTCAGACTCTTGTGGACAAGAATGTCAGCGGAGGCAAGCGAAGCTTTTCGACCATCACGGTTCAGGTCACTCCGGAGGAAGCACAGCGCATCACGCTGGCCCAGCAAGTAGGAAAAGTGACCGCCGTCCTGCGCAATCCCGACGACGACGCACCCTTGGGCGCGCCACCGATGAGCATGGCGAGACTGCTTGGTATCGAGCCGAAGACTCTCGATATCATTGCAGCACCGGAACCTGCAAGGAAGGTGATCAGGAAGACGGCGCCCGACCCGCCCGGGATCGAATACATCATCGGCGGTTCGTGATGACCGTCAACGCTCGTCACCCCCTTCCTTGCCGCAAGCGCGTCGTCATCGCACTGCTTTCACTTGCCGCAGCCATGACTACGACAGCGGATACCACCGATGACGGCTGGTTCGAGATCGAGACGAATCTCGCCATGCCGGTCGCTGCTTCATGGAAAGATGCCGGTCGCGACGACAGCCCATCGAGCATCGGTCGGTCCGGTGATCGCCTCTGGATCGTGGGTGATACGGATTCGTTTTCGGAAATCGCTCGCGTGACGACCGGATCTGTCCTGCATGCCGAGTCAATCGCGCACTACAACCAGCTCGATTCAGCAGGTACGCCGCAGGCAGGTACGACGCTGTTAATACCCGAGCGACTCCTGCTTTTAAATGTCGATGAGAGCAATCGAAGGTCCGAGATTCGAGAATTTCGAGTTACCGATGTGGACGAGCCAGCGCAGGAATCAGATCTTGCACCAGCGTCTGCATTGGCAACCGCACCAGAGGGCGTAACCGTCTCGCCTGTTGGAAAGGAAGTGGTGGTCGTTGATCAACTCGACGGTGCCAGCAAAGTCGAACGTAGTCAGCCGGTCGACATGTTTGCCGGTGAAGTCAGGGTGCTTGGCGAGGTAGACGTTACACGCGTAGCCATTGGTAACGGTGCCATCGTCAGAGCTGAAGTGCTGGCTACCGGAGAGTTGCTGGTCATCGCCCAGGCAGCTGGCAGTACATCGCTCAGGCTCTGGAACACGAACGGCAGCCAGGACGATTTCAACATCCGTGTCAGCGAGTCTGATCCGGAGACACGCGTACGCATGGAGCGGATGGTGAAAATGCGTGTACGTCTGGTGGAGTTTCGAAAGAGCGCACTGGGTCGGCTGGGCATCGACTGGAGTGATGGCGCAGCCGGGCCGGGATTCGCCGCCGCAGGCGATGCGATCGGTAACAACCTCTTTCGTCCTGCAACCGAGGGCTTCGACAGTTTGCCCAACAGCGTCGCGCCTTTCTCCACGTATTTCGGAATAGCATCGAACATTACATCGCGCATCAACTTCCTCGCATCCAACGGCGATGCCGTGACGTTGGCGGAACCGGTGCTCAGTGCGATGAACGGTGGTACGGCGAGTTTTCTTGCCGGAGGCGAGGTGCCTTATCCGACAGTCAATTCGAACGGAGGGACGACGGTAGAGTTCAAGGAGTACGGCATCAAGCTCAAGGTCACACCACGAATCGACAGTGCCGGAAACGTACGGGCTGGAATCGAGACGGAGATAAGTCAGCTCGATCCGGCAGTCAGTGTGCAAGGAGCGCCAGGCCTGCTGACTCGCCGGGCGCAGACCGAGATCAATGTGCGTTCGGGCGAGACCATCGTGATCTCGGGTCTTCTCAGTTCGGAGCACAGCAAGGATATCGACCGAATTCCGGGCCTCGGTCGTCTGCCCGTCATCGGTTCGCTGTTTCGTTCGAAGAACACTCGCAATGCAGTCACAGAGCTTGTCGTGTTCGTCACGCCAGAGGTTGTCGAGCCTGAGTCGATGGCCCTCGGGGCGCGTGAAAAGCGAATTGAGATGGAGTCGACGGCCAGATTCGCCAAAGCGCGTGATCAACTTCCGCTGATGGACTAGCGGCGTGTTCAATTTTCACTATCAGCACGGATCCGGACGTCGGCGACTGCACCGGGTGACAGGGGACGTTTGCTCGATCGGCAGTGCGCGCAGCAATGACCTTGTCATCGAGACGCGGATGATGGCCAAGCGACATGCCGAGCTGAAGCTGCAGTCAGACGGAATTCACCTCCGCGATCTCGGCAGCCTGCACGGTTGCTGGGTCAACCGGGAGCGCATCGTTGACCACGGTCCTCTGAACGAGCTCGATGAGATCGACATAGGTGATTTGAGCATCGTTCTGGCCACGCAGTCTTCGGGGAGCAGAGCGGTCGTCGAGGTCAAGAACGTACCGCGGCCCGATGCGACGCTTCAGCCGTTGCCGGATATCGATACGGATCGCGAGGAGCGCCTGGCTTACTGGGGAGCGATCATCCATGAGCAACTGCTCGAGCAGATGGATCTTAGGAGAAAAGATGTCAACCGCATGTCCGACGAGGAGTTGCGTGCCGAATCTGTGGAGTTGATTCGTCGAATCGTCGAGTCGCTTCACGAGCAGATTCCAGACTCGATGGACCTCGAGGTACTGGAGCGAAACGTTCTCAACGAGTCGGTCGGACTCGGCCCGCTCGAGCAGTTTCTCGATGATCCGGACATTTCCGAGATCATGGTCAACAATCATCGGGAGATCTTTGTCGAGAAGCACGGACGCCTCGAACGCTCGCGCTTTCGATTCAGTAGCGATCAGACAGTCTATTCGGTCATCGAACGAATCATCACACCCTTGGGGCGGCGCATCGACGAAAGCAGCCCGATCGTCGATGCACGGCTCAAGGACGGCTCGCGCGTCAACGCGATCATTCCGCCGCTGGCTCTCAAGGGCCCCAGTCTGACGATCAGGAAGTTTCCGAAGCACAGGCTTGATTTCGCCGACCTTGTCGCGTCAGGTTCGATCGATCAAGGCATGGTCGACTTTCTTGACGTGTGTGTGCGCATGCGCAAAAACATCATCGTCTCGGGAGGGACCGGATCGGGAAAGACGACTTTGCTCAACGTTCTTTCGAACTTCATCCCTGAGACCGATCGAATCGTGACGATCGAGGATGCCGCCGAGCTCAAGTTGATTCAACCGAACCTCGTCGCGCTCGAATCCCGCCCGCCCAACCTGGAGGGCAAGGGTTCTGTACCCATCAGGGACCTGGTAAGGAACGCGCTACGGATGCGTCCTGACCGGATCATCGTTGGTGAGTGCCGCGGCGGTGAAGCGCTCGACATGCTCCAGGCGATGAACACTGGGCACGATGGGTCCTTGACGACGATTCATGCAAATAATCCGCGTGACGTCGTATCGCGACTGGAAGTCCTCGTCCTGATGGCGGGCATGGAGCTGCCTGTTTTGGCCATTCGTGAGCAACTGGCGTCGGCTGTCGATCTGATCATCCAGCAGACGCGGTACCACTGCGGTTCCCGGAAAGTATCCCGGATCACCGAGGTGGTTGGCGTCGAGTCCGGAACCGTACAGCTGCAGGACATCTTCCTGTTCGACCAGAACGGCGTCGACGCCGACGGCCGCGTCAAGGGCAGGTTCAGGCCCAGCGGTTCCATTCCGACGTTCTACGAGTCTCTCCGTGACATCGGTATCGATGTCGATCTCGAGCCGTTCGCGCCTGTCGGGCTTCCTGCATGAACGTCCTGTTGGTCCTCGGGCTTCTCTTCTGCAGTCTGACGCTGATCGGCTATATCGCCATCAGCAGTGGCAAGGTCGCCTTTGACACGCAGTCGGAGCGAATGGCCGATACGACCGAAGCGCGTCTGAAGAGGCTCTTTCTCTTCGCTGACACGCGTCGTCTGCTGGTGCTGTACTTCGTCGGTCTGATCGTTGCGCCGGCTGCTTGCCTGGTCATGCTCCAGTCACTGCCGCTTGCAGTTGTTGCCCTGATTGTCGCGATGGTGCTGCCTCGCCTTGTGCTTGCGCGACTGGCCATTCGTCGGCGAGAAGTCATCGCAGCTGGACTACCGGATGCGCTGGCGCAGATTGCAGGTTCCATGCGTGCAGGTGCGACCTTCATCACGGCCATACAGGCGATGGTCGATGAACAGAAGGGTCCGCTCGGTCAGGAGTTCGGTCTGTTGCTTCGGGAGCATCGGGTCGGCGCCCGCCTGGACGAGGCACTCGATAATCTGGGCGAACGCGTGCAAAGCGAGGATATGGATCTGGTCATATCGGCAGCCTTGATTGCTCAGGAGGTGGGGGGCAATCTTGCGGAGATCCTGCAGCGACTCTCCGTGACCTTGCGTCGAAAACTGGAGATGGAAGGCAAGATACGAGCACTGACGTCACAGGGCATCTTGCAGGGACGAGTTGTCACCGCTCTGCCGTTCATGATTCTTCTGGCTCTCGTGTTCATCGAGCCGACGGCGACCCGGCCAATCTTCAGTAGTCTGCTCGGGTGGTGCTTTCTGGCTGTAATCATCGTCATGCAGATTCTCGGTGGTTTGATGATTCGCAAGATTGTCAGGATCGATATCTGACATGGCCTTGACCCTGATCAGCATCGCACTCGGTGGTTTCGTTGCGCTCGTTTTCTGTCAGGCGTGGCTGATAGTGCAAGCCGTACCGACAGAGGATCGTCTGTATCTCGATCGACCTGCCCTCGGTTATCGTCTCGTCTGGCCGATGATCAAGATCCTCGTTCATCATGCCGGTCATCTTGTCAGTGAGGATCGGCGCGAGGCGACGGCACTGCGCTTGAAGCGCGCGGGCGTCGAATACAGTGTTCAGGCTGACCAGTTCATTGCCGCGAAGTGGGTATCTGCCATCGGCTTCGGTCTGTGTGGCGCTGTCGCTGGAGTCGTGTTGGGGCAGGGTGCGGCAGCTCTTGCATCGTTGCTGGCGCTCGGTGGATATCTCTATCCTGAACTGTGGTTACGTGAAGCAACTACCTCGCGACGCGACGCCATCATCAGGACGCTGCCGTTCTTTCTCGACATCATCACGCTGTCGGTCGAGGCGGGAAGCAACTTGACTGGCGGTATGACACAGGCTGTTCAGAAGTCGGCAGATTCTCCATTGCGACGTGAATTCGGGCGCATTCTGCGTGATATACGCGCAGGTCGAACGCGTGCCGATGCGCTGCGTGACTTTGCCGAACGAGCAGACACGCAAGCGGTTCGCAATGTCGTCAACGGCCTCGTGCAGGCCGAGCGAACCGGATCGAGCCTTGGGCCAATGCTCCGTGCGCAGGCTGAGCAACTCCGCAGTGAGCGCTTCAATCGCGCCGAGAAGCTCGCCATGGAAGCTCCGGTCAAGCTGCTCTTTCCGTTGGTGGTTTTCATCTTTCCTACCACTTTTCTCGTGTTGATATTTCTTGTCCTGAGCAAGGTTTTACTCGAGGGCATCGTTACCTGGGGCCCCATCGTCTGGGCATACAACTGGCCAGGATGAGTGGCGCTGAACATCCTGGATTTCCCCTGTGGTCAAGGAAGAGGAACTGTGCTCGATGAAGGAACCCACGCTCTACCTGCAACGTGCGCTTGCCTGTTGTTGTCTCGTGTCGGGAGGCATTGCCGGTTGTAGTTCCGGGCAGGTACCAGGCGATGCAAGCTTGACCATATCTCCCGAAGAACGGGTCATCAGTGTCATGGAGAACCTCGACAGTGAGGGTCGCTGCCGATTCGATCCGAACAGGCATGTCGATATTCCCATGGTGTTCAGTCTTCGCGATGGGCAAGGCTCACCGATCGGCAACGCGGAAATCAGTGTCTACGTGAATTTCGCGGCGAATACGTTCACCGGCTATCCGGCTCTCGCGCTATACGACGACAGGAACAGCAACGGGGTTGTCGATGACAGTGAATTGATCAGTGGTGTTGATGACGACATCGCCAGGGTCGTGACCAAGGAGTATGCGGGTGATCGCATGCTGCTCTTGCGGGTCAATCTCTCTTGTGCGTACCGTGGCACTGTGTTCGCGTTTGTCGACGGTGCGAACGCCAGCGCGTTTGTCGAGATACGTGCAGAACAGGATGCAACGCCTCCTTCTGATGAAGAGCTGGCACGCACATGAGGGCACTTTCTCTGAATCGCCTGTGGCGAATGTCTCGAAAGTGCATGTCCAAGCTGTCGGTTGCTCGACCGTCCTTGCCCAGAGTGACACTCACCCGGCTTGGCGCGCCGTTGCTCGAAGCGCGGGATGCCAGCAGTTTCATCAGCCGATGGCGTGGCTTGCACGGCTTGCCTCGCTTGTGTGGCAATGAAGCGCTTGTCATCCGCCCCTGCAAGTCGATTCACACGTTCGGCATGAAGTATTCGATCGACGTTGCCTTCATGAGTACGGAGGGACGCGTGCTGAAGCTCGCGACACTTGCTCCCGGTGCCGTTGCCTGGTGCGCAGGTGCTCAGCAAGTCGTCGAGATGTCGGCTGGTACGGTTGGTCGCTTGCAGCTGGAGCCGGGACACGTACTTGTCTCGTCGCCGGAAGTGTCAACATGAGCCCCGTTCGCTACCCTCTGCGGTTCATTTCCGGACTGGTTGTTGTCTTGTTGCTCAACGGTTGCGCCTCACAGCTGCCAATCGGTGCAAGTGAGCCTGCCGATGTTGATGTTGCGCAACCGTCCGGGGAACTACCGTCCGATGCACTGTTCGCGCTTTCCAGCCGTGCAGACACAGCCTATGCCGAAAGTCGGTGGATAGATGCAGTACGAAGTTACCAGCGTGTCGTCGAGCAGGTGCCCCAGGATGCAACGGCATGGTTTCGCCTCGGCAATACGTACGCACAGCAGGGGGCCTACGACCGAGCGATTCATGCCTATGAGACGTCGATCCTGCACGACGCGAATCAGCCGAAACCGTGGTTCAACCTGTCCACGACCTACCTGCTGAAGGCACAGACTTCGATGCGGCGGGCGCACCAACGGTTGCGTGCAGGTGATCCGGCGCGACACATTATCGACAAGCGTCTGGAGCATCTGGGACTGTTGGTTCACGGCCGCTTCGAAGACAGCGCGACGACGGCCGTTTCACGTTGATATCGGGTGGATGAGTCCAGGGAGCGGTCGTCATGGATGTCGGCCATCAAGCGTATTTTGAGGGAGACAATGGATGTCGCACAAATTCAGGATGGAACGGCCTGCGGTGGGTGAGTGTTCTGCAGTGCGGAAACGGCCTGCAACGAAGACGCGCACTTGTCGGGAAAGGCAGCGAGGCGCGTCGCTGGTCGAATTCGGTATCGTCGCGATACCGCTGCTCCTGACTGGCCTCGGAACCGTTCAGGCTGGTCTTGTCTACCACGCGAAGACGACGCTGAACTACGCAACCTTCGAGGCGGCGCGGGCCGGCGCTACCCGGCATGCACTGCCCGGACCGATGCGCGCGGAACTGGGCGCTCGACTGGCCCCACTGATCGGTGGTGATGGCAGCACCGAGAAGGCTGCAATTGCCATCGCGCGCTCCATGGCCGAGATAGACATGCCCGTTTCGGTGGACGGGCGTCTGGCACCCGTGACTCGCTTGTCTATCCTGAATCCGACGCTTGCGGCCTTCGATGCGTGGGGACAGGATAGCCTGGAGCACGAGAACCGATTTGCTATCCCGAACAGCCACCTGCGTTTTCGAGCCGACATTCTCTCTCCTGGGGATGACGGCATCACGCTCCGGGATGCCAATTTGTTGAAGATCGAGGTAACGCATGCCTATCCCCTTGACGTGCCCTTTGTCGGAACGGTACTCGCCACGGCGCTCGCAGCGCTTGATCCAGCGAACGCCTATTACGCCGCCCGGACGATTCCACTGACGTCCACCGCGACGGTGCACATGCAATCGGAGGCATGGCGAAGCGCCGTTGTCGAAGCCAATGCCGAGCCTGATACTACAAGTGCGCCAGATGGTGAGACCGAAACAACCGATGCGTCGGTTCCGCATGACGGCGATTCGAGCGACGGCAGTGCGGGTGAAGACGCTGCGGGTGAAGGCGGCCTGGTTGAGGACGGAATGGGTGATACTGACGATGACACTCGTGACGAATGTGGCGCGGACGGACTTCCCCTCGATACACTTTTGTCTGCAACCGACTACGCAGACGGTACCTGCAGTGTGGCAGACACAGGCTACGACTCGCCGGGCTCGGGCATATTCGACAATGATGACGGTGCTGGAGACGTATCACCGGACTCTTCGCCGCTATGCTGACCGACAGCCGACTGACCAGACTCTTCGCCCGAGTATCTGCTCGAGCCCGCCTGGCAAACCCGTCAAAGCAAGCGCACCGTCGAGCGCAAGCGTGGGTCCAGCGTGTCGCGAAGCGCATCGCCCAGCAGGTTGAATCCGAACGACAGGAACAGTATCGCGAGACCGGAGAATGCGGCAGGCCAGGGCGACAACAGCATGAAGTTCCGTCCCTCCGACAGTGCCAGTCCCAGCGATGGCACCGGTGGTTGCGCGCCGAGGCCGAGGAAGGAGAGCGACGCTTCGACCAATACGGCAGCCGACAGTAGCAGGCTGGTCTGCACCAGCACGATCGAGGCGAGATTCGGCAGTACATGCATCACGATGATGCGCCCGTCGGATGCGCCGATCGCACGGGCGCCCAGTACATATTCGCTTTGGCAGATCACCAGCGCGGGCCCGCGTAGCAGTCTCGCGAAAATGGGGGTGTAGACGATCGCGATGGCAGCGGCGGCACCGTATGCGCCCGGCCCGATGATGGCGATCACACCGATGGCGAGCAGCAATATCGGAAAGGCGAAGAAGATGTCCATGAGGCGCATGGCGATACGCTCGAACCACCCTCGATAGAAGGCCGCGAGCAGGCCGATCGATCCGCCGACCATGAGCGCGAGGCCGACCGCCACCGTGCTCGTCAAGAGCGAGGTGCGGTAGCCATGGGCAATGCGCGCCAGCACGTCTCTACCGAGATGATCGGTACCGAGCAGATGATTCAGGCTCGGGCCCTGCATGCGATCCACGATCACTTGCTGATACGGATCCTGAAAACCGAGCCAGGGTGCGAACACCGCAAGACCTGTCTGCAGCGTGACCAGGACAATCGCGAAGCTCGTCAGTCGGTGGCGTTCGAGCAGGTCGATCATGACCGACTCACCCGCGGATCGATGATCGCGTACAACAGATCGACGGCAAAATTGACCAGCACGAACGCCGTCGTCAAGACCAGTATCGATGCTTGCACCAGGGGGTAGTTGCGTTCCGAAATCGCGCCGAGCACCAATCGCCCGAGCCCGGGTATGGCGAACACCTGCTCGATCACGATGGACCCTCCGAGCAGATAGCCGATGGACACACCGACGCTCGTGATGAACGGAATGAGGGCATTGCGTAACGCATGCACATACAGCACGCGACGTTGCGCTGCCCCTTTGGCCCGCGCCGTGCGGATGTAATCCTGTCCGAGCGCGTCCAGCATCGCGGAGCGAACCAGTCGCGACAGATTGGCCAGCATGGGCAAGGACAACGCGATGACAGGCAGGAACATGCGCTGCAGATTCCCCCATGGGTCCTCGGTAAAGGGGACATAGCCGAGTGTGGAGAAACCCGGAAACAGCTTCGCGAACAGGATTATCAAGACGATTCCGAGCCAGAATGACGGAATGGTCAAACCGGCGATCGCACCGATGCGTACGGCGACTTCCGATGCCTTGCCGCGCGCCTCGGCCATGAAGCACCCGAGCGGAATCGACAGGCCTGCGCCGACCAGCACGGCGAGCAGCGTCAGTTCGAGTGTCGGCCAGACGTTGGCGGCAATCTCTGAGGTTACCGGGCGGCCGGTCCAGATCGATGTGCCCAGATCGCCGCGCAGGGCATTGCCTGCCCACTCGAGATATTGCACCGGTATCGATTGATCGAGGCCGAGTCTCGACTCGAGTGCGGCGAGGCGTTCGGGAGTGACCTCTGCGTTAGCACCGAGCATGATCGCGATGGCATCGCCCGGAATCAGGCGAATCATCAGGAAAACCATGATCGACACGCCGAACAGCACGATGCCGAGATCGATCAGTCGCCCGAGCAGAAAACGCACCGGCATCGGCGAAACGCGTCAACCAGAGCGGGAACGCCGTGACGTCTTTCGCTCTACTCGTTCATCGTCACACCGACGAGACTGGCCAGTCGACCGGTAGAGAGAATTTCGAAGCCCTCGACCGAATCGTTGACCGCGGTCGCGAGGTTGCTGTAAGCGATATGCGCTATCGGGCCCTCGCAGGCGAGCTTGCGCTGCACGTCATCGTAAATCGCCTTGCGCGCGGTGGTATCCGTGGCGATACGGCCGTCGTCGAGCCAGCCATCGATCTCCGCATCTGCATACTGAAAGACATTGGTCGACCCGCCGCTACGGAAGGTTCGATAGAAGTACTCGTCCGGATCGGGACTGCCACCATTGGCCGACACGAACAGATCGAATTCCGAATTGCGCCAGTCCTGCACGAACTCGCCGATCTCCTTGTTCATCAAGGTCAGTTCGATATCCGCCGCCGCCAGCTGCTGCTGGATGACCTGGGCGATGTCCTTCGCATCCTGTCGCGGCAGAACGAGCAGATCGAGCGCCAGCGGCAGGTCCACTCCTGCCTCCTTCAGCAAGGCCTTGGCGCCGTCCACGTCACGCCCGTAGCACGTGTACTCCCCGGTATCGAGCGCCCAGGTTGCCAGCGCCGGTGACAAGGGTCCGGCCGGGACGCCGGCCCCGAACAAGGCCCCGTCGATGATCTCCTGTCGATCGAGCAGCATCTGAATGGCAGTCCGCACCCGGGCATCGTCGAGTGGCGCGCGGGCGGTGTTCATGCCAAGCAGGGTGTAGGCGACGTCTCGCGTCTCTTGCACCGTCACGCCGGGCGAGCCTTGCAGCTGCAACGCCGTTGCCGGATCGATGCCGGGCAGCAGATCATACTCACCGCTGGCGATGCCGACCTGGCGTGTTGCCGATTCAGGTACGAAGTGGATGCGCAGTCCCTCGATCGTCGGCAGGCCACGGGTCCGATAGTCGTCGAAGCGCGCCAGATCGATGTGACTGTTGGGTTGCCACTCCGCAAACCGGAACGGACCCGTGCCGACCGGACGTTGCTGCAACGCTTCCTTGTCGTCCTCGAATTCCGCGGGCACGATGGCGATGCCCGAGAGAGAACTCAGGATGGCGGCAAAGGGCGCATCGAGCGACAACTTGACGGTCGCTGGATCGAGAACTTCGATCGTCGTGATGGGCGAAACGCGGCTCGCCAGCGGTGAACCGATGTCCTCGTTCTGGACCCGCCGGATCGAGCTCGCGACGTCGTCGGCATCCAGCGTCGAGCCGTCGTGGAAGGTGACGCCGGTTGGCAGCTTGAACGTATAGTCAAGACCATCGTCCGAGATCTCCCAAGCGCTGGCCAGGCCAGGAGCCACACTCAGATCCTTCTCGATGCTGGTCAGCCCTTCGTAGATCGTGTCCTGCACGATGACGACCGAGTTGAACGCTGTGATCAGATGCGGATCGAGCCCTGCCGGCGAGGAATCGATCGCGACGTCCAGCGTCGCGGCGACACTACTCGTCGCCAGCAGCGCGGAGGAGAGCAGCAGAAGAGGCGGGATCGGCAGTATCGCGAAACGACAAGAGCGACGAACGAACGAAGTTTGCATGTCATTCCCTCGATGCCGGTTGCGGCATTGATCCGTTGGACTGCGTGATACAGCAGCTTATGATACCGATCGGGTGCTGACAAGGAGAGGCCTCTCGTGCCGTTTGACTCGCTACTCCACATCGACCGGCTTCGTGTCCAACTCGGCTCGACGCCATTGCTTCGCGAGGTGAGCTTGCGTGTGGCTGCCGGCGAGATGCTCGGTCTGGTCGGCGAGTCAGGTTGCGGCAAGTCGGTGACGGCTCTGTCGATCATGAGGCTCGTTGCCGAACCGCCGATGCGGACCACGGCCGGGCACATCTATTACGAGGGTCGCGATCTGCTTACGCTGAGTGAACCCGACCTGGTCGCGACGCGTGGACGCGACATCGGCATGATCTTCCAGGAGCCGATGACTTCGCTGAATCCGGTCTTTCGCGTTGGCAGCCAGATCGCCGAGGCGTTGCTGCTGCATACCGACATTTCTCGGCGTGAGGCTGATCGGCAAGCCGTCGATCTACTCGCCAGTGTCGGAATTCCAGCCCCTGAATCGGCGCTTCGTCGGTACCCGCATCAATTGTCCGGCGGGCAACGGCAGCGCGTGATGATCGCGATCGCCCTGGCATGCCGACCGAAGTTGCTGATCGCCGACGAGCCGACCACCGCGCTCGACGTCACCGTACAGGCCCAGATTCTCGAACTGCTTGACACGCTTCGACGCGAGCACGGCCTGGCCGTCCTGCTGATTACCCATGATCTGGGCGTCGTGCGCCAGTACTGTGATCGAGTGGCTGTCATGTATTGTGGTGAGATCGTCGAGGAAGGCAGCGCCGACGTCGTCTTCGCCACGCCGCGTCATCGCTACACCCGGGCCCTGATGGACACGATCCCGGCGGCCAATGCACCCGGTTGTCGGCTGCCGGCCATCCCCGGTAGCGTGCCGCCACCCGCCTCGCGTCCGCCCGCCTGTGCCTTCGAACCGCGCTGTACTGCAAGCCTGGAGCGTTGTGCCATCGAGCCACCGGCACTCGGGCAGGAACCCCATCGGGTTCGTTGCTGGAACCCGGTGCCATGACATTGTTGCAGGTTCGGGGCTTGTGCAAGCACTATGCGGCTGAAGACGGTTCGCGGGTGCAGGCCTTGAGCGACGTCAGTTTCGATATCGAACGTGGCGAAGTCCTGGGGGTCGTCGGGGAATCGGGATGTGGGAAGTCGACGCTCGGACGAACCCTGCTCAGACTGGTAGAGCCTGACGCCGGCTCCGTGCACTTCGACGGAATCCCGATGGAGACGATGCGCAGTCGCGATCTCAAGGTGTTGCGTCGCGACATGCAGATCATCTTTCAGGATCCGTTCGGTTCCCTGAACCCTCGTCACACCGTTGGACGTATCGTCCGCGAACCGCTGGATGTGCACCGCGTCGGCAGTCGACTGGAGCGCCGTCGGCGCGTCGCCCGCTTGCTGGACAGGGTCGGTCTTCCGTCGAGCGCGGCTGCCTCGATGCCGCATGAGTTCTCCGGGGGACAGCGTCAGCGCATCGCCATTGCTCGCGCGTTGGCGTTCGAGCCTCGATTCCTGGTGGCCGACGAGGCGGTATCGGCACTTGACGTCTCCATACAGAGTCAGATCATCAATCTGCTGACCGAGCTCCAGCAGGCTCTCTCGATCACTCTGCTCTTCATCGGACACGATCTATCCGTCGTGCGCCATATCAGCAATCGCATGGCGGTGATGTACATGGGACGAATCGTCGAAACGGGAGCCACCGAGTCGATCATGACGCAGCCAAGTCATCCCTATACTCAAGCCCTGATATCGGCGATTCCGAGGCTGGACGAGAGTAGTGGCGAGCGCATCGTGCTGGCGGGTGAAGTCCCGGATCCGGCGCACCTACCGCCGGGATGTGCCTTTTGCTCGCGTTGCCCAGAGGCGATGCCGGTGTGTCGGATCGAGCAGCCATTGCTGACCGCCGGCGCACCTACCGCCGGGATGTGCCTTTTGCTCGCGTTGCCCAGAGGCGATGCCGGTGTGTCGGATCGAGCAGCCATTGCTGACCGAACGTCGCATCGAGGCGACAGGCTCCGCGGTGACAACCGCCTGTCACCTGCATCCTGCGATCGGGGCACCTTTACGCCGGGCAGCGACATGAGCAACGCCGGAACCGATCCGTCGACGGCAGATGTCGACGCTGGTGAAAACGCCGGGAAAGCCGATAACGGAAGCGGCAGCCTTGTCGGCGAGAACGGCGAGAACGGCGACTCTCACACCGCCTTCGATCGTGCCTTCGAGATCGTGGCAAGCGCGATTGCAGACGGCCGAATTCCCGGTGCCGTACTGGCTCTGCAAACCGGCGATGGCAAGCGCCGCGTGCGCTCTGCAGGCCTGGCACAGTGCATACCCGAGCCACGCGCGATGGGTAACGACACCTGGTTCGATCTCGCGTCGTTGACGAAGGTCGTGTTCACCACGCCCCGTATTCTCATGCTTGCAGAGTCGGGCGCCATCGATCTCGACGCGCCGCTGATCAGTGTGCTGCCCGACCTCCGCCAGTACGCGCCGGAGAGCTGGATCCGACGGGTCACGTTTCGCGAATGCCTTGCTCATCAGACACCGTTCCCTGCTGTCGAGCCGATTTACACCTATGGCTCCGATGCGGAGTTGCTCCGTGCCTTCGTGTTGCAGCGCGATTGGGCGCCGGGTCCCGCGGTCTACTCGGATATCAACTTCATTCTGCTCGGTCTGGCACTCGAGCGTCTCGCCGGCAAGCGGTTACGAGCCATGGACGCAGGTCCAGGGTTTGCTTTTTCTGCGCCACCGGATCAGACGGCCGCGACCGAAGATTGCACCTGGCGGCAGCGCGTGCTCTGTGGGGAGGTGCACGATGAGAATTGCGCGGCACTTGCAGGGGCGGGCCATGCCGGACTGTTCGGCACGGCCGACGCCTTGATGGATTTCGCCCAGGGCATGCTCGACGGCAGCACACTGTCTGCCGCCGTCATGCAGACCCTGCGCACACCGGTATCCGCTCAACGGACGATCGGCTGGGAGCGACGCCATTCACAGTGGTCCGGCGGTGACCGTTGTTCGCCACAAACAATCGGACACACCGGCTTCACTGGAACCGGTTTGTGGATCGACCTTGCTTCCCGGACTGCGTGGACATTGTTGACAAATCGAATACACCCGACGCGCCACCGTGAATCCGGTATCGCGGAACTGCGCCGATCCGTAGCAAATGCGCTTTGTCGGCAATAAGTCATTATCGGCAATAGGTCGGCGCGAGTGACTTCATGGCGGTAAATGCACGACCCCTGACGCCAGGCTAGAAACACCAGCTTCCCAGCTGATAGAAGTCGGAACCACTACTGCGCCCACCGAGGCAGGTGGCGAGAAAATCCTCGGTCTTGCGAAACTGCGTCAGTCGATTCTTCCAGTGCTGGAATCCATGTCCCTCGTCCCCGATGACGGCGTAGTCGACTTCCTTGCCAGCGGCCTCGAGGGCAGCCACCATGCGATCGGACTGGTTCTGCTGGACACGCGGGTCGTTGGCACCGTGCATGATCAACAGTGGATTCTGCACTTTCGCGGCATGGGTCAGCGGTGACTTCTGCTTCATCCGCTCGCGATCCTCGGGGTCGTCCGGATTGCCGACGAAACGCTCCCAGAGATGCATGTACGGTTCCCAGTAGGGTGGCGCATCCTCTTGCAGCGTGACCAGATCGCCGACACCGACGATATCCACACCGCAAGCGAATCGGTCCGGTGTCAGGGTCATGCCCACCAGAGTGGCATAACCACCGTAGCTGCCACCCATGATGGCAAATTTGTCGGGATCGCTGATGCCTTGATCGATTGCCCAGTCGATCGCGTCGATCAAGTCCTGGTGCATGCGCCCGGCGAATTCGCCAACGCCTGCCATCATGTACTGTCTGCCATACCCTGCCGATCCCCGATAGTTCACCTGCAGTACGGCATAGCCTCGATTGACAAGAAACTGCATCATGTCGTCATAACCCCAGTCGTCACGCGCCCAGGGTCCACCGTGCACATGAAGTACCGTGGGCAAGGGTCCATCACGGTGTCCGGCGGGTGTGCTCAGGTAACCGTGCAGTCGCATGCCGTCAGAAGCCGTGATCTCGACGGGCAGCTTCTCAACCCAGGTTTCCCGATGCATTCGCGATGGAGACTCGCCCAGAGAACGACTGTCACCGGTCGTCAGATCGAGCAGTTGGAATTCGACGCCCGTATGGTCATAGACGACGGCGGTCGCCTGCGACGCTTCGCGATCGAGGCTCATGATGTTGACGCCATTGGCGCCCGGCTTGTGGAACCCTTGCTACTGCCCTTCGAGCGTCTTGTCGAAGAAATGCAACTCTGGATAGTCCGGGCTGCTGTAGGCTAACAGGGGCTTACGGTCGACAGGGCTCAGCAGTACACCATCGACATCCACCTGGTCGTGTTCGTACAGCACGCGCTGTTCGCCCGACCCCAGATCGATGCTCATGAAAGCGCGCAAGTCCCTGCCGACATTGGACATCGCATAGAGCGCCTGACCATCCGCAGACAGATCGATTGGCCAGAGTTGATCGAAGACGGTTGCACTGCCAAGGCTACGCCAGCCTGTGCCGTCCGGAACCTCGAGCGTTCGAGTCGTGTCGTGCTGCCTGAGGCGCGCTCGCACGGAACCTTCGTCGTCAATCAGCAGGGACAGTACGTTGTCGGTATTTTCGAACAACAGCGTCTCCTCGCGCGTGATCAGATCGATCGAGTAGAGGTCGAACCGCGTTGCATCACGTCGATTGTGCATGACGAAGATGAGATTAGAGGCCTTGCCAGGAACATGCGTGACCCAGGCGCGGGTATTCGGGTATGGCGTCAGATCGACAGCGACCTTGTCTGACGAGTCCGTGTCGATGGCGTACACATGCAGATTCTCCCGGCCACTGTCGTCAGCGACGTACAGGATGTGGCGGTTGTTCGCCGCCCAGAAGGGCCAGGGCGAATCCTTGCGGAATCTGATGGCGGTCTCGCTGGTACCTTCCACGTCCCGCCATAGAATCGCCGGGCGCAGCCGCGAGACACCTTTGTAGACGAGCTTGTCGCCCTCCGGGGATAGCGAAAATGCATCGGTGTAGTCGGTATTGGCCACGAAGTTGCGCACGGGCAGCAGCTCGGGCAAATCCAGCGACATGACAGAGATGTGCTTGGGTGTCACTGCGCAGGCGCTCAGCGCGAGCAAGGCTGGCAGGATGACTGACAGGCGACTGTCCATGGTCGGACCTCCGGAGCGGGAGCCCCAGTCTGACGAGTGGTGTTCTGGTCTGCAACGAGCGATCATCGACTCGCCAACCGGAAACCGGATAGTTGTATCCAGGAGATGCCAACCAACATGACCAGGCGATTGAGCGATCGACACATCGAACAGTACGAGCGAGATGGTTTCGTGCTCCTTGCCGATGCCGTGCCGAAGGATCTACTGGCTCGCATGCAGGCCAGTACGGAGCGGCTGCTCGAGGCCTCGCGCGCCGTATCAGAGAATAGTGACATCTACGATCTCGACACGGGACACGCGCCGAGTCTGCCGCGAATCAACCGTATCAAGACACCACACCTTGTCGATGCCGTGTTCGACGAGTACATGAAAAGCGATGCGCTGCTCGAACTCGTGCGTCCTTTGCTGGGAAACGACATTCGCTTGCACAACAGCAAGCTGAATACCAAGGCCGGCGCGGGCGGAGCAGCCGTTCAATGGCATCAGGACTGGGCCTTCTATCCCCACACCAATGACAATCTACTTGCGGTCGCGGTCATGCTGTCGGACATCGGCGACGATGACGGGCCATTGCAGATGGTGCCAGGCAGTCATCGTCGAGCACCGCTGTCACATCTGAACGAAGGCGTGTTCTGCGGCGCGATCGACCCGGCAGACCCTGCAGCGAACCTTGCATCTGCGGTGACGCTGACCGGCCGTGCCGGAGCCGTCAGCCTGCATCATGTGCGCACGCTGCACGGCAGCGCTCCAAACCGTGGCCGCTTGCCTCGTCAGTTGTTGCTGTATGAACTCGGGGCTGCCGACGCCTGGCCGTTGCAGGGTGCCGTATCCAGCTACGCAGGCATGAACCAGCAGGAAACGTGGGCGCGAATGAACGAGAACCTCGTGTGCGGGGAGCAACCGCTGGCCGCGCGACTTGCCGATGTGCCGGTCTTGATGCCATTGCCTCCACCGCGCGATGGTTCGTCGATTTTCCGGGTACAGGCGAGTGGTGATGCTGTGGATGCATTCGGCTGAGCCAGGTTGAGTCGGCAGGTGCATGCATCCAGGTACCAGACGGCACCGCTGTCAGTTGATATCGAATATGCTGTATCTTTTCTCAGTATTGGGAGGTATTGGAATGGCTTCGTGGAAGAAACTGAGTGATCGGTTGATCGCGTTCATCGAGAAGCAGCCCATGTTCTTTGTCGCGACGGCGGGACGCGATGGCCGGGTCAACGTGTCCCCCAAGGGCATGAAGACGCTCAAGGTCGTCGATGAAAACCACATCAACTGGCTGAGCCTGAGTGGCAGCGGCAACGAAACGGCCGCGCATGTGCTGGAGAACGGGCGCATGACGCTGATGTTCTGTGCCTTTGAAGGGGAAGCGCTACTGCTTCGGGTCTACGGGACCGCAAACGTCTTGTACCCGCATGACGCCGCGTGGGAGAGCGCCAGGGCCGATTTTCCGGAGATTGCCGGTACGCGTCAGATCTACACCCTCGAGATCGATCTCGTGCAAACGTCCTGCGGCACCGGCGTTCCGGTCATGGAATTCCAGAGGAGCCGGGCGGAAGACGAACTGCTGCCGTTCTTCGACGAGATGGGGCCGGAGGGCGTGAAGAAGTACTGGCGCCAGAAGAACGCGGTTTCGATCGACGGTAAGCCTACCGGAATCGCCGAGGACTCGTAGGCCAGGTCCGTGCGATGGTGTCAGCGTGATGAGAAAACGACGACGCATCATGATCGTGGGTCAACCCGGCTCGGGCAAGTCGACGCTTGCGCGGATACTCGGCAGCGTCCTGGATCTTCCGGTCGTGCACATTGATCACATTCACTGGCAGGCGGGTTGGATCGAACGCTCCGGGGCCGAGAAGGATCGTCTGTGTGCGGAGGTTCATGCGAGAGAGCGCTGGATCTTCGAAGGCGGTCGATCATCGACTTGGAACGAGCGGCTGGAACGTGCCGATACGCTGGTCTGGCTGGATGTCCCGCTGGCGCTCCGTGCCTGGCGGGTATTCATGCGCACGCTGCGCCATCGTGGTCAGAACCGACTGGATCTACCTGAGGGGTGCCCTGAACGGTTTGACTGGGAATTCACCGTCTGGATCTGGAAAACGCGCAAGAGTGGACGAACGCAAATGCATGCGCTGTACGACTCCGCACCGAATGATGTGGAGACCTACCGCCTGCAACGCCTGACGCAAGTCGACGCGTTCGTGGCAGGTTTGCGGGAGGGGTGTGCACGAGACTGAAAAGTTTTGAAGTTACTGCAAGTCGTCGGCAATCGCGACCAGCTTGGCGACGGTGTTCAGGTTCCGTGCCGTGCCTTCCTCGGCGGCAGGTAGCTTCAATCTGGACGTCGCGATGCCATCGCGATAGTGAATGTAGATCTCGCACTTCCCCAGTGCCATGGCTTCGTTGTTCGCACCGGTCGCGGCAGCGATGTCGGCCTTGTTGACCGCGCGGTCGAGGAAGAGGGTCAGTGTGTGATTCGGTGCGGCGTCCGGGAATGGGTTCGCCTGGAGGACGGCGGCCATCTCCTGGCGGGTCCGAATGACCACACCAACGGGCTTGCCTGCATACGCGTGCAGCGCTGACTCGAGCGCCCGTTGGACCTGGCGCTTGCCAGACGTCGATCTGAAGACGACGTTGCCGCTGGCAATATAGGTTTGCACGGCTTCGAAGCCCGCATCAACACACAGGACCTTCAGATCCTTCATGGGCAGCTTGCCGGTTCCACCGACATTCACTGCACGGAGCAGAGCAACAAAGACGGCCATGTGCTGGGCGGACCTCGCGGGACGGGAATGCCATATTCACTATACTGTAGATGACCGATAGACCGCGTGGACCGTCATGCCGTGACGGTCGGTAGGGAGAGACGCATGAGCGACACCGTCGATAGCTGGTTTGACGAACTTCCAGAGCCGCAGGGACGATTGTTGTCAGAACTGCGCGGACTCATCCACGAGACCAATGCGGGATTCGTGGAAGTATTCAAATGGGGACGGCCTTGCTATTCCCTCAATCAACTGGTTTGCTATCTGCAGACGGCGAAGGGGCATGTCGTCATCGGCTTTCAACAGGGTGCGAGCCTCGCTGACGCCGACCGGCTGCTGACAGGCGAGGGCAAAGCCATGCGTCATGTCAAGATCGGCCTGGTCGAGACGATCGATCGTGAAGGGATCACGGCGCTGATTCGACAGGCCATCGAGGTGGACCGTTGTTGAGACTTCAGTTTTGATCGACTCACTGCTCCGGTATGGTGTCAATCTCGAGTAATTAGCGGTCGTCTACAGGGAGTGCAGCGCTCATGAGCAGCGTAGTCAAAGCAGAGCTGCGATGACCGAGTAAAGTCGCGAATACGTTCCGCGCGCTCGCGAGCGGTACCGAGGGGTCACTGACGGCGCGGAGCATGGCGATGCGGCGTTCTATCAAGGCGGCAGGCTACGAATGATCGGGGTGTCGGTATTATTGCCGTGAATGAAGACCTGGACTCGATGGTACTTCGCTGCTCGATCAAGGAAAATAAATAATCTGCCAGGAAGGCGCACTGGAAAATCGATGGCACACGACACGAACAAGAAATCTGCGAAATGCCCGAGATGCGAAGGAGTCCTGAAGTTCGGTAGTTATGAAGGTCAGGATGTGCATCACTGCAGTTCGTGCTCAGGCACCTTGTTCTCTCTTGCATCTCTTGGTCAAGCCTTGGATAGCCTGAGTTTTGAGTTGTTCTCAACGGTCAATCCGGATGTAGTTCTCCCGGCGTTGCCTGATTCAGGCGATGAACTGACATGTCCTTTGTGCTCATGTCGAATGGAGAACTATGGTTACATGGGGACGCACAAGGTCATGCTCGATGCATGTAACAATTGCAACAGGGTGTGGGTCGATGCTCTGGAGCTGGCCACGATGGCGAGAATGCAAGTCCGCCTGGATTCGAATATGAGGCAATTCAGAAATTCCCATCAGCCATCCGACATAGTCGGTCTGGCCATGACAATACGGGCAGTGGAAGCTGCTTTCCTGGGAGGATTTATTCTGGGGTAAATTTTCGCGTCAATTCGGCGCATGAAGACCCGTGTTGTAGCGCTGCCCGTTCGGCTTGCGACCAACGGCAGACACCTCGTCAATTCGGCGCATGAAGACCCGTGTTGTAGCGCTGCCCGTTCGGCTTGCGACCAACGGCCGACACCTCGGCTGAATAGTTGTCTTCAAGCGTATTTCTTTCATCGACGATCTTCTCGAAGCCGATGCCGACCGGACAGTATCCCTGCCCGAATCGCGCGACGAGATCGGGTAGTACTTCGGTAAATTCGCCGTTGGCCGGGCAGGCACCGCTGGAATCGATCGGTTGCAATCCGCTCGGATCGCTGCCAGCGAACAGGAACTCGTTCGCTACCAACGGGTTTTGAGTACCATCGAGATTGGTACGCCGATAGTGCATGCGCTGCCCCTCGACATACAGTGAACCGCTGACGCCGAGATAGTCCCACAGGTTCTGGCCAGCCACGCCGAGCGGTGCATTCTGTTCAAACTTCTTCGCGATTCGTTGCTGAATAGTGCCAGCCGGGCAGGGCGCTCCACCTTCTGGTGGCAGCTGCGCGTTCTTGCCATGCACGTCTGTGCACCATTTTTCAGGATCGTCGGGGTCGTTGTTGTAGATCGCGAGGCGTTTGAAATTGATCGCACGCAGGGCCCCGCGAAAGGGCGAATCGATACTGTCCCATTCCGGTGATCCGTTGTTTTCATACACGCCACAGAAGGCCAGGCCCGGGTTCTGTCGACAGAGTTCGACAGTCCATTCGACCCGACTGGCATCTGCATTCAGCGAACGCGCAGGATCCTTGACGATGTAGTAAGCCTGGAACTGGATGCCGAGTCCGCCCGGACCTTCCACGCGGTAGGGCTGAGTCCAGAGATCGTAGCGATTCAGACTGTCGACGATGCCTCGGCTGAACTTGTTGTCTATCGCATTGAAGCAGTGAAAGCCTCGCGGATTGGGTTCGGCGGTAACCGGCATCGTGACTTGCGCTGGTGGAATGGCTTCGCCGTCAGGCCCACGGGTCGAGTTGATACTCCGGTAATTGTCCGAGCCGCAGGCCGAGAAGCTATCGGGAATACCGAACGGAACCATTGCCTTGATGGAGAATTCGGTGCGCGAGTTGACCTTCCACGGATCTAT
>Ga0209828_1000657_pt1 | contig 32616 bp, 29 predicted proteins | sample MaitaG_FD_187429 | JGI IMG/M metagenome (GOLD analysis project Ga0209828, IMG submission 187429) | Marine algal microbial communities from Maine, USA - Maine_Asex2 metaG (SPAdes) (version 2) | ecosystem: Host-associated > Algae > Red algae > Unclassified | place: Maine, USA | collected 2015-01-05
GATTCTCGTTTGCGTCTAAAAAAACATCAGCAGTACCTTTAAATTCATCTCTTGCAGAGGAGTAAGGCTTTAAAGCTTTAATATTTTCTCTTACAAGATTGTTTATGTTAAAATTTGTGTTCATTATTTTAGTGTTTGCAAGTTCGAGTGAAATTGCTTTTTCTGCAATTTTGTATCGAGAACATTTCGCGACTTCTCGATACAATTTTTCGTACCTCAAAATCACTCGAAGTGACATCTTTATATTATTCTAAATCCTTTAATCTTAATGTTACCGCATTTTTATGCGCCTGTAAACCTTCGGCTTCTGCCATAAGTTCTATAGTTTTCCCGATATTTAAAATGCCTTCTTCATTAATTTTTTGAAACGTAATGGCCTTAGTAAAACTATCTAAGTTTACACCAGAATAGGCTTTACTAAATCCATTAGTAGGCAAGGTGTGATTAGTTCCAGAGGCATAATCTCCAGCACTTTCTGGTGTATAATTGCCAATAAATACAGAGCCTGCATTTTGAATGTTATCTATAAAAAAATCGTTATGCTTTGTTGTGATAATTAAATGCTCTGGTGCGTAACTATTTACTAAATTTAAAGCCGTTTGTGCAGCTTCAATAATTATTGCTTTCGAATTTTTTAGTGCCTTTTCTGCTATTTCTTTTCTTGGTAAAGCTAAAGTTTGTTTTGCTATTTCAGTTTTTACACTGTCGACCATAGTTTGAGAGTTTGACACCAAAATAACTTGACTATCAGCTCCATGTTCAGCTTGGCTTAACAAATCTGAAGCTACATAGGCAGGATTTGCAGAATCGTCTGCTATAATCAATAATTCACTTGGTCCTGCTGGCATATCTATAGCTACACCAAACTTGGTTGCAATTTGTTTTGCAACGGTTACAAACTGGTTTCCTGGTCCAAAAATTTTATACACTTGCGGGATGGTTTCTGTACCAAAAGTTAAACCAGCAATTGCTTGTATACCTCCAACTTTTATAATTTTAGTAACACCACATAAATTGGCGGTATACAAAATTTCATTTGCTATTTCACCTTCATTGTTTGGCGGTGAACATAGTACAATTTCATTACAACCAGCAATTTGAGCTGGAATTACTAGCATTAAGACCGTGGAAAACAAAGGCGCTGTGCCTCCAGGAATGTATAAACCTACTTTTTGAATCGCTCTTTTTTCCTGCCAACATTGTACACCTTTTACAGTTTCTACCTGAACTTTGTCTGTTTTTTGAGCTGTGTGAAAAATTTCAATATTAGATTTTGCTTGTTTAATTGCTTGTTTTAAGTCTTCTGAAACTAACGCTGATGCTTTTTCTATTTCTTTAACCGTAACTGTATTTGAAGCTAAATCGCAACCATCAAATTTTTTAGTGTATTTAGCAATTGCTGAGTCTCCATTGCTAGACACATCGCTAAAAACTTGATTTACAGTTTTTTCTATGTCATCAACCGTTTGTGTTGGTCTTTTTAAGAGAGAAGACCATGTTGATTCGTTTGGGTTTATAAATGTTTTCATTCGTGTTCTTTTCTTTTTCATTTCCGCGAAAGCGGAAATATATTTCTTGATATTAATAATCTGCTTCTCGATACAATTTATCGTGCCTAAAAATCACTCGAAGTGACAAACATTATATAATTATAAGACCATCTTCTCAATTGGGCAAACTAAAATACCTTGAGCGCCTTTATTTTTTAATTCATCTATAACTTCCCAAAATTGATTTTTATCGATTACAGAGTGTACACTACTCCAACCTTCTTCTGCTAATGGTAAAACTGTTGGACTTTTCATTCCTGGTAAAACCGAAATAATTTCATCTAATTTATCGTTAGGCGCATTTAACAATACATATTTAGAATTTTGTCCTTTTAAAACCGATTGCATTCTAAATTGAATTTTCTGTAATAACGCTTCATTTTTAGAAGAGAGTTTAGGTGATTTTGCTAATACAGCTTCAGATTTTAAAAGCACTTCAACTTCTTTTAAACCATTTTTAAATAATGTGCTTCCACTTGAAACAATATCGCAAATACCATCTGCTAGTCCTATATTTGGCGCTATTTCTACCGAACCATTTATAATATGTAAATTTGCCTTTATTCCGTTTTTATCTAGAAACTGGTTTACGGTATTGGGATAAGAAGTTGCAATTCGTTTTCCGTTTAAATCTTTTAAGCTAGAAGCCTTAGACTCTTTTGGCACCGCAATAGACACTTTGCATTTTGAAAAACCAAGACGTTCTACTATTGGTAAATCGTTTCCTTTTTCTACTAAAACATTCTCACCAATTATGGCTATATCTACAACAGCATCTCTTAAATACTGTGGAATATCGCCATTTCTTAAATAGAAAACTTCCAAAGGAAAATTTTGAGCAGAAGCCTTTAGTTGGTCTTTACCATTTTCTATAGAAATACCAATATCTTTTAGAAGACGCATTGAATCTTCATTAAGCCTACCAGATTTTTGTACTGCAATTTTAAGTTTATTCATTTTTGTTTTTTTTTTAAATGAGCAAGCCAATACAAGATGTAAATAAAAATCCCGTTTGATTTGCTCAAACGGGATTTAAAAATATGTTGATTTTATTCAATACATCTTCAACTCGCTTGAAAGCCAGTATAAAAATGATGATGTAATTGAATATAGTTCATTTTAATTATATTGTGTTTTACAAATATTGTAAAAATTAGTATTTAAATCCTAATTTTTAATACTTAAAAATTTAACTTTTATGAAATATTTAATATTTAAAGCGCAATTTATTGATTTCCTAAAATTATAGGCATTCCAGATTCACCAGAACCTATTATAATGACTTTACTATTTGGAGATTCAGAGAGTTTAACAGTGGCTTCAATCCCTTTATCTTGTAGAATTTTATCTGTTAAAGACGCACTTAAAATACGGTTTGATTCCGCTTTACCTTTAGCATCAATAATTACTTTTTCGGCTTCTTTAGACGCTGTTACCAACCTGAACTCATATTCTAAAGATTCTTGTTCTTGCTTTAATTTACGCTCAATAGCTTCTTTTATTGTTGGTGGCAGCTTAACATCTTCAACTAAAACACGCTTTACGTTTAAGTATTGACCTTCTAATAATTTAGTAACTTCATCTAAAATTTCTTGCTCAATTACATCTCGCTTACTAGAATACAATTGTTCCGGCGTATAACGACCTACAACACTTCTTGCAGCAGCATTTACAGCTGGATCCAATAATTCGCGTTCGTAATCTTCACCTTTAGTTTTTATTAATTTACCCAAGTTTTCGTACTCAGGCTCATACCAAATAGTTCCGTTTACTTTAACTTCTAATCCATTAACAGAGAGAACATTCATCTCGTCTGAAATTGATTGTTGACGTACTTTGCGAACAATCATATCATTCCAAGGTGCGACGATATGGAAACCTTCTCCGTATGTTTTTTCTGTATTAATACCATCTCCTAAACGCTCGAAAATTACGCCGCCTTCTCCTGGACCAATGGTTACAGCAGATTTTACTATTAAAAATAAAATTATTATAATTCCTATTATTACTGGTACTCCTAATTTTGGTAATTTATCCATTGTATATATTTTTGTTGTTTATATTAATCCGTTATATTTTCTCATAAACCATTCTATTGCTAAAGTCAATACTATTAATGCCAGAAGATATTTCCAATCTATTAAAGGTATGCTATTTTTACTACTTTTTTGTATTGGTTTATAGCGATCGTCTTTTACTAAGTTTTCGATTAAAGTATTGTAATTACTAATTAAATAAGATGCGCCACCACTCTGGCTTGCAATAGTTTTTAATTTTGAAATATCTGCATTTAAAAATTGATGCTCGACATTATACTCCAAAATTTTAAAATTACCAGATTTTGAAATCTTTTCGCTGGTTGCTTTTACTGTAAAAGTATAGTCTGAAGCTGGCAGTGTACTTAAATCTACTTGATAATTATTATTTTTTAAAATAAAAGGAATTGTTCTTGACGTTTTATTAATTTTATCTAAAACGGTAATATTGAGAGTTTCATTAGCATCGAACTCATAATTTTTATTAAAGAACTGTGCAGACATTACAATATTGTTACTTCCTTGGTAAAACGATTCGTAATCTAAATTTAATCGGTTTTTACGCCTATTAGAAGCTAAATACTGTATTAATTTTCCTGTAAATTTATCGAAAGCATTAAAACTTTTATAATTAATAAAGCTTTGTGCTCTCCATTTCCAAAGGTTTTCACCAAATAAAACAGCTTCACGTCTTCCGTTAATTTCAAATGTAGCTAAAAGTGGTTCTTCTGTGTTTATTGATCCAATTTTTTTGTATAAAATACTTTCAAAAGGTACAGAGAAAGACGGCTCTCCAAAATTGGAAAGTAAAGGTGGAAAGGATTCAAAATCTAAATCATCTACAATAAAAGAACTGTAATTTACATTAAGTGTAGGTTGGTAATCTTCTGTTTGCGAAGTGATGTCGTGTTGATAATTTTCGCTTATAGTATTTAGAAAATTAAAATCTGTTTTAGGTCCAACAATTATAAATTTATTTTTGTTTTGAAGTTTTAAAGCATTAAACAACGGTTTAAAAAAAATTTTTGGATTGTATATGATAACTAATTGCAAATCATTTAGTTGATTAATAGCTTCCTGAGGCTTCAAGAATACAACCTTACGTTGCTCGTTAGTTTCAATACTTTTTTTCAGCATCCCTAAATCTGGATGTAAAACTGAACTTACAATAGCTACTTTTGTTTTCTCATCTACAACCTCAACAGCAAAATTTTTATTATTATTTGCTTTATTTTTTTCTAATGTAATAGGAACTAAAGATGCTTTGTAGCTTTTTACTCCAACACTATTTGCAGATATTGTAAAGTTTAAAATTTTAGAATTATCGTTTTCGCTAAAACTTACACTTTTAGAATACAAAGTTTTTTTACCTGAAGTAATTACAAACTTAGTATTTACAGTTTGATCTCCATTATAAACTAATATGGCTTCTACAGGAAATTTATTCTTTAAAAACGCATATTTATTAACGTTTAGTTGTTTCAGTTTTAAATCTGAATAACGTGTAGTATCACCAACAACTATTGGATATAGTGGCTGGTTGTATTTTTTAGCAGCATATTCGTAATCATTTCCATAAGTTTGATTCCCATCGCTAATAATAATAGTTGGAGACACTGTATTTTTATAGATTTGATTTAACTCTTTAAAAGCCTTGTCTATATTGGTTTGATTCTCATTAAAAGTTAATGAATCTGAAGCGTTAAGCGTATTCCCAAAGGAAAACACATCTATATTAAACTTGTTATTTAAAGTTTTGTTATTTCTAATGTTTTGGGAAATTTTAATAACATTTTCTGCTTGATTTAAACGGGTTATCGAACTAGAATTGTCGATTGCAAGAACAAGATTAGGTTTTTCATTATATACTTTTACCTGCTCGAACTTTGGATTAATAAGTAGTAGCAGAATACCAAAAATGCTTAAAAAACGTAAAAAAGAAAAAATTGCATTCTTTTTAGAATCGCCTTTTGCCTTGTATTTATATTGGAACAGCGCTAACAAAAGCGCTAGGATTCCAGAAAGTATGATAAAAATAAGAGTTTGAGAACTCATTAAAGTTTACGAATTTGTTTTATAAAACTCCTGCATTTGCAGAAATTTAAGTCAGCATTCCACCATCAACATTTAACGTCTGTCCTGTAATGTAAGCAGACATATCGCTTGCTAAAAACACACAAACATTTGCAATATCTTCTGGAGTTCCACCTCGTTTTAATGGGATGGCATTTCGCCAGGTTTTAACAGTTTCTTCGTCTAACTTTGCTGTCATTTCAGTTTCAATAAACCCAGGAGCAATGACGTTGCTTCTAATATTTCTTGAACCTAATTCTAAAGCCACAGATTTTGAAAAACCAATAATTCCAGCCTTAGATGCGGCATAATTTGTTTGTCCTGCGTTTCCTTTTACACCAACTATAGAACTCATATTAACAATTGAACCTTTACGTTGCTTAAGCATTGGTCGCATGACTGCTTTTGTCATATTAAAAACAGATTTTAAGTTTACCTCGATTACTTTGTCGAAATCTTCTTCTCCCATTCTCATTAATAAATTATCTTTTGTAATTCCCGCATTATTAATTAAAACATCGATGCTTCCAAATTCTGCTAATACCTCTTCCGCTAATTTTTGAGATTCATCAAAATTTGCAGCATTACTTTTATAACCTTTGGCTTTAACACCTAAAGCATTTAATTCTTTTTCTAATGTATTAGCAGCCTCCACAGACGAGCTGTATGTAAATGCAACATTAGCACCTTGTTGCGCAAAAACTTCTGCGATACCTTTTCCAATACCTCTACTTGCTCCTGTAATTATAGCCGTTTTACCTTCTAAAAGTTTCATATAAAAAATTGGTTATTATAAATTCCGATGGTTTTCGGAGTGTTTTTAATTTGTCTTTCAAATATAGTAATTACTATGGTCTATAGAATAAAAAAAACTCACAAATACAATTAATTGTGAGGTTTTAGCTTTAATAATTTTTTCCGAATTCTATTATGAAAACAAATCTACTATCCCTTTGTAAAGGAGTAAATTTAAAAACTTAAATAATTATAACTCTACCTCTTTTGGTTTTTCATAATTAAATAAATAATCAATATCCATCTATTTTACTTAACCTAATTTCTTAAGTGCTTTAAAAGCAACATCCTTTTTGTTACTAATAACTATAACATTATAATTTTCTCCTTTAATGTTTGTATTAAAAAATTTGCGTAAGACTTCCATGGTCATGTCTTTTATGGAATTGTACATTTCCTCACGATTATCGTTATAAATTTTCTGGTTCTTTAAATGTGTGAAATTTATAATTAATACATAAAAATCTCAGGCTAAATATTAACCTGAGATTTTAAAACTTAAATAGTTTATAAGATACTGTCTTTAATATTCTACGCGTGTTAACGTCTATAATTGAGAGCTACTAAGCATTCTTTCCTACACTTGGTATCCTAACCATCTTTATATATGGAAAGTCTTTTAAGCGGGCCTATTTCCTTTTTTACTACCACTAGGTTCTCTATAATAGCTACTCGATATAATACCAACCCTCTTTATAGTCTTAGTCTTACTTATTTTATGTTTGTTATAAGTACTGTCTACTAAATCTTTCTTAGATCGCACGTCTCAAACTTTTTTAAAAGCTCACGTTGCACTTTCAAGCTCGATTTCTCTATCGCTCAACAAATTTCTTAATACTCTATTCTCTCCTTCAGCCGCTTTAAGTTCTTTACTTTTAGTGTTGTAGGTAACTTTTAAACCTGCTGCTCTTTTATGTTTAAACTTCTTTTTCCAATTCATAGAAAGTACAAATACTTATACTGTATTTACGGCAGGCCTAAACAATACCTATTTCTTAGGAAACAGATAGTATTTCTAACTTCTCTTCTAAGGTTCATTTCTTGTATTTTATATCTCAAATATGTCGTTTTTAAAATTTAAAATATCACTCCGAACTTATTAAGAGGCTAATTTGTAAACCATTGCTTTTTCTAATTAAAAAAGAAACCGCAATAATAGCAATGCTTAAATTTTTTTAAATAAATAAAAGTTATTGCTTTATTTTACAGTAATTTTAATATAGAAATGGCGCAATTAGATAAAAAAAGAAAGCGCTTAGAAATTTTTCTAAGCGCTTTAACTTTAATTTAAAATTCTAATACTTATATTAATTAACTTATTAAAGAATCAGCCTTTTATTAATCTGTTTTTAAACATTATTACATTGGTAATAAAACTTTATTTACTGCATGTATTACTCCGTTAGATGCTTGAACGTCAACAGCAATAATACCAATATCTGTGTTTCCAGAGCCATCTTCTACGTTTGCAATATTTCCACCAGTTCCAGGTAAAGTAACTGTTACATCATCACCCTCAAGACTAGCGGCAGTAGTATCGCCATTAGGTGTTAAATCTCCAGATCTTACGTTTGCTCCAGAAAAAACATGGTGTAATAATATATTAGTTAATTGCGCTTCAGTTGGACTTGTTGTAATTGCAGAAAAAGCATCGTTTGTAGGAGCTAATACTGTAAAGTCTGGATTTATACCATCTGCATTATCTTCAGTTCTTGAAAGAATGCTAGCAAAATCTGTACCTGGAGTTGAAGTTGTTAACGCTTCTTGTAAACTGTCAAATGCAGGATCTGCCACAGCAAAAGTAACAACTGTTGGTATATCTATAACTTGGTCAACTACATGTACAATTCCATTTGTGGTTGAAACATCTGCATTTATTACAGTAGATCCTCCATTTAGTATCACTCCATTATTGCCATTGTAAAATAGGCTTAATTTGCTGCTGTTTGGACCACTTGCCAATGTGCTTACATAACCTGTAGTGTTCACTAAAGTACTAGATTCAATATTAGAACCATCAACCACATGGTTTAGTAATATTTGGGTTAATACAGCATTTGGCACATCAGACAGAGAGGCAAATCCTTTAGCAGATAAAAATGCTGTGAATGCGTCGTTATTTGGCGCAAAAACTGTTCTCTCTCCATTGGCAGTTAGTGCTCCAACTAAATTTGCTTGAGTTAAAGCATCAACCAAAATACTTAAACTAGGTGTTGCTTGTGCTGTTTGCACGACATTTAGTGGTGTTGAGGGTACAACAACAACATCGTCGTCGTTACTACAAGACCAAAATGCTGTAATTGCTAATAAAACTAGAGATAATTTTTTTAAATTTTTCATCGTTAATTGTTTTTTTGTTTTTTTTTAATATTTGTTTGTTAATATTTGTTTATTCAGCAAAGGTATGAAAAGTCTAAGCAAAATATCTAAAATATTTGTTAAACATTTAATCATTACTCCTCAACGTTAAGAATTGAAAAAAGGATTATATTAACCAAAAATATTAAATTCTTGTATCTTTGCAATCATTATAAAAACAATCCTAATTATGTGGGATTATTAATATGAAAAAAAGAGTAATTGTAGGACTTTCTGGTGGTGTAGATTCTAGCGTTGCAGCTTATTTACTAAAAGCGCAAGGTTATGAGGTTATTGGTTTGTTTATGAAAAACTGGCATGACGATTCTGTAACTATTTCAGACGTTTGTCCTTGGCTTGATGATAGTAACGATGCGATGTTGGTTGCAGAGAAATTAGGGATTCCATTTCAAACTGTAGATTTAAGCGTACAATACAAAGATCGTATTGTCGATTACATGTTTAACGAATATAGTAAAGGACGTACACCAAATCCAGATGTGCTGTGTAACAGAGAAATTAAGTTTGATGTTTTTATGAAAATGGCCTTAGACCTTGGTGCAGATTATGTAGCAACAGGTCATTATTGCAGAAAAGGTATTATTGAGAAAGGAGGAAAAGAAGTTTTTAAATTACTTTCTGGAAAAGATAATAATAAGGATCAGTCTTACTTTTTATGTCAGTTATCGCAACAGCAATTAGCAAAAGCATTATTTCCAATTGGAGAACTACAAAAAAGCGAAGTACGCGATATCGCTAAAAAAGCCCATTTAATTACAGCAGATAAAAAAGATTCACAAGGTTTATGTTTTATTGGTAAAGTACGTTTGCCAGATTTTCTTCAGCAGCAGCTTAAGCCAAAAGAAGGTGTTATTGTTGAGATTCCCAAAGACAATTTAAATTACATAAAAACCAAAACAGTTTTCAAATCAAAAACTGAGGAATTACAATTTTTAAGTAGAAAAGCAGAATACGCAATTACAGATGGTAAAATAGTTGGTAAGCACCAAGGCGCACATTATTTTACCAAAGGACAGCGCAAAGGATTATCGGTTGGCGGAAAAGTCGAGCCTCTATTTGTAATCGATACAAATGTAAAAGAAAATGTAATTTACACAGGACAAGGGAAAGCACATCCTGGTTTACATAAAAAAGCATTATTTATTTTTAATGAAGAATTGCATTGGGTGAGACCAGATTTAGCATTAAAAACAGATGAAACCTTAAATGTTTTAGCTAGAATTCGCTACAGGCAACCTTTAGAGAAAGCCACCTTACATAAAGTAGATTCTGGATTGTACGTAGCATTCGAAAACCTACAATCTGCAATAACCGAAGGTCAATTTGTAGCCTGGTATTTAGAAGACGAGTTGGTGGGTTCTGGAGTTATTTCGTAATGTTATTTAGAGGATAGAGTTTATACTTATACAGAGTATAGTTAAAGTATAACAATTTTCTAAAATTATAATTTATTAGACCTAGTGCAGTTGGAGTAATTTTAAAAAAAATCTACATGCAAAACAAAATAACAAAACTCTTTAACATAAAACACCCAATAATCCAAGCAGGAATGATTTGGAATAGCGGATGGCGTTTAGCCTCCGCAGCAAGTAATTCTGGAATTTTAGGTCTTATTGGAGCAGGAAGTATGTATCCAGAAGTATTGCGAAAACACATTCAAAAATGTAAAAAAGCAACCAACAAACCTTTTGGTGTAAATGTACCTATGTTATATCCCAGCATTGAAGAAATAATGAAAATTATTGTTGAAGAAGATGTGAAAATCGTATTTACTTCTGCAGGAAACCCTAAAACTTGGACAGATTGGTTAAAAAGTAATGGAATTATAGTTGTACATGTAGTAAGTAGTGTAAAGTTTGCTCTAAAAGCGCAGGCTGCTGGCGTAGATGCTATTGTTGCAGAAGGTTTTGAAGCTGGAGGCCATAATGGCCGTGATGAAACGACGACGCTTACTCTAATACCTATGGTAAAAGAACGCCTGCAAATACCTCTAATTGCAGCAGGAGGCATAGCAACAGGCAAAGCCATGTTAGCTTGTATGGTTTTAGGTGCAGATGGCGTTCAAGTTGGAAGCCGTTTTGTGGCAAGCGTAGAATCTTCTGCACATCAAGCATTTAAACAAGTAGTGGTAGATGCTAAAGAAGGAGATACACAATTAACATTAAAAGAATTAGCGCCCGTGCGCTTAATAAAAAACAAGTTTTTTAACGATTTACAAGAATTGTATAAAACAGCACCAACTCCAAAGCAACTTAAAGAGTTATTAGGTAGAGCAAGAGCAAAACGTGGTATGTTTGAAGGAGATCTTGAAGATGGTGAATTAGAAATTGGACAAATTGCTGGGTTAATACACGACATAAAACCTGTAAAGGAGATTGTAGAGGAAATGGTTATAGAATTTGAGGAGGCGAGGGCTAATATAGCTTTTTTTAAGTGTTAATATTTGTCTATTTTAAATAACTGTTTACCATTACATTTAGAAATTTTTAAGACTAAATTGGTTTATGGTCTAATATAAAACATTGAAACGATTTTATATCAACGAAACCGTTGTAAAACATATTGAAAAAAACAAACAGATAAAGCATATTAAAATAATCGAATCTTTGAATTGTAGAAAAAATTTGAGACATAGAAATTTGAGTTATAGGTAAATCAAGCAATCAAAATTTGAGTCGTGTCAACTACGATATTAAGCACATTACAACAATTTAAAAAAAATAGGTTTTAGTGCTTTATTTAAGGAAGTTCAAGCCAATGAATCAATTGATTTTTTGGAATTAAAAACTGAGAAAGCATTTAAAAATATTTAAAATTTATCGGATCAAATTAAAAATATTATTTTCAAATAAAAAACTTCTCTCAAAGACGACTATAAATTAACAATAAATCCTTCTACTAAAATTTTAGAACAGAAATTAACCAGATTAGTCTTTTCTCAATGCTATAAATAAATTCTTTTTCTCGAAGTTTTTTTAATTCTAATACACTTTCTTTTATCGAAAATTTAAGAGGTTTTGCCACCCTTAAGGATAAGCGAAAATAACGACATTAATTATTTAAATTGGTATTAGTTGTTAAACCACGCATCAAATTATACACAAAACTAATAACCCATACTCCAACATTTTTCTTTAAATAAAATTCACAAACCAATAATCTAAAGCAGTACTTTTACACAATGGTTTTAAACAACTATACTAAAGAATTTAAATACAATTTAAAACTTGCAGCTCCAGTTATGCTTGGCATGCTAGGCCATACCTTTGTAAGTTTTGTAGATAATATTATGGTTGGCCAATTGGGTACTGCGGAACTCGCAGCAGTATCTCTTGGAAACAGTTTTATGTTTATTGCCATGTCAATAGGTATTGGTTTTAGCACGGCTATAACACCATTGGCTGCCGAGGCAGATTCTGCTCAAGATTTCGCAGGCGGAAAATCGGTTTTTAAGCATGGCTTATTTTTGTGTACAGTTCTAGGAATTTTTTTATTTTTTTTAGTCTTTTTTACTAAGCCATTAATGTATGTGATGAAACAACCCGTTGCCGTTGTAGAATTAGCTTTGCCATATTTAAATTTAGTAGCCTTTTCTTTAATTCCATTAATTATTTTCCAAGCTTTTAAACAGTTTAGCGATGGTTTATCGATGACGAAGTATCCAATGTATGCCACAATATTTGGTAATATTATTAATGTAGTATTAAATTATTTATTCATTTTTGGGAAATTTGGTTTTCCAGAACTAGGTATTGTGGGTGCAGCCTATGGCACTTTAGCATCACGATTTATAATGTTGTGGTGTTTATGGTATTTACTAAAGAAAAAAGAAAAATCGAAGGCATTTGTAACCAACATAAAACTGTTTGTTTTAAATACATTAATGATTAGGAAAATTATAAATTTAGGAGCACCAAGTGCCATGCAAATGTTTTTTGAAGTTGCCATTTTTACAGCTGCTATTTGGCTAAGTGGTTTGTTGGGCAAAAATCCACAAGCAGCAAACCAAATTGCCTTAAACCTGAGTTCTATGACGTTTATGGTTGCTATGGGATTAGGCGTCGCTTCTATGATTAGAGTAGGAAATCAAAAAGGACTAAAGAAATACCATGAGTTAAGACGTATAGCCTTTTCATTATTTCTATTAGGAACTATTTTTGCCATTGGTTTCGCCATTTTATTTGCCATATTTCATAATTATCTACCAAGAATTTATGTCGATTTTGGTGATCATGCAAATTTTGATGATAATATGGAAGTTGTTAGTATTGCGTCAAAGTTATTATTGGCTGCGGCCATTTTTCAAATTAGTGATAGTATTCAAGTGGTTGTTTTAGGTGCGCTTCGTGGTTTACAAGATGTAAAAATTCCAACGTTAATAACGTTTATTTCCTATTGGCTAGTTGGCTTCACTATTAGTTGGTATTTAGGCAAAGAAGATGTTTATGGCAGTTTTGGCATTTGGCTAGGTTTATTAGCTGGTTTAACAACTGCTTCAATTTTATTATATTTAAGATTTAATTATCTCACAAAAAAGTTAATTTTACAAAAAAACTAAATGACACTTCCAAAATACATATTAGGCGATAATACAGATTTACCAAATGCTATATTTGTAATCCATACAGAATTTCCAATGTTTATTATAAATTTAGAAGATGATGAGGTGGAGTGGTTAGAAGATTTCGACCAACACGATCAAAAAGAATTAGAAACGGAAATAGAAAATTTAATTAAAAACGCAACAGCTTTTTACGATAGAGAAGTATCTCGTTACGACAACTAATCCATCTGTACATTGCGAGGTACTTTTTTAGCCACATGGCATTTTTTTAAATAATATCAATTATAGCACATGCTAGAACAATTAGTAGATTTAGATAAAGCATTTTTTTTATACCTAAATAATCTTGGAACAGACACTTGGGATGGCTTTTGGATGTTTTATACTACAAAGTATAATTGGATTCCTTTTTATGCTTTGCTAGCGTATTTAATGTACAAAAGGCTTAATAGCAAAATGTTTATTTTAACTTTAGTCGTTATCGTGTTTATGATAACATTTACAGATCAAGTTACTAACTTATTTAAGGGAGGATTCGAGCGTTTAAGACCTTGCCACGACTCAACATTAAACACTGTAATGCGTATAGTTAAGAAAGGTTGTGGTGGCCGCTTTGGTTACTTTTCTGGACATTCTAGTAACTCTATGGCAGTTGCAATATTTACTGGACTAATACTTAGAGACCGTTACAAATATTTTATTTTTATTTTACTGTTATGGGCTGTTTTTATGGGTTATAGTCGCATATATATTGGTGTACACTTCCCTTTGGATGTATTTAGCGGCTTTATTTTTGGAGCTTTATCTGGATTCGGTTTTTATAAATTGGATAAATACCTTCAAAAGCGATTTATTTATACTAATAATGACCCTATTTAATCTTTTCTTTCTAGAATGTAAAGCACACTTTTTAAACGTGGATTGTTTTGGTTAGACGTGCTGCCAAAATAATTTAAATCGTAATTAGCTATTTCTATTATATTGTATTTGGAAAGTATTTCGGTTTTATTTTCTGAACTCATCGTATTTACCACTATACCAAAGGTGTTATCTGGAGGGAACACATAACGGTTTTCTATTTGATTTATTTGAGGCATAACAGCTCCATAATCCCATATTGTTTCTGGAGCAATGTAATTAAATGCATATATATTGATACCACGTTTTTTGTTTTCTATTTTTAAAGTTGAAAGACTTTTGAATTCTTCATTTTTAAAAGCTTTGGAAAGTGGTAAAACAAACATAAAAATGGAAGCGAAAAAGACGACTGTTAGTAAAAATACATTCTTAATGTTTTTAAATTTCAGCTGAAGTAAAATAAGTACACCAATTACAAATAACACCATTGAGGCTGTTACGAAATTTAATAGATGGTTTTGTAATTCGACCTTAAAAAAAGCAAACATAACAATAGGAAAAGCGACGCCTAAAAGCCCAATTAAGCCAAAATTAAAATAGACAGGAAATATTTCTCGCTTATCTTTTAAAATTTTAAATTTTCGAAATAAATATTCAATATAAAAACCGGTATTTAAAGCCAGCGGAATTAAAACAGGTACTAAATAACGTGATTTTTTCATTGGTATTACAGATAATAATACCACAGCAATAATAGTCCAAATAAAACTAAATTTATAAACTTTATAATTAATAACTCGTTTTTTTAAATAAGGATATAGTAGAGAAATAAAAGCAGGAATGGTCCAAATACCACTCTGGGTAAAGAAACTCCAGTAATAGTAAAACGGTCTTACATTATAATTGTTCCAACTACTCGTTTCTTTTGCTACAGTAGCATTTAAAACATTAGAATCTTGCAGTTTAACATACAAATACCAAGAGCCTCCAATTACTAAACCTATAGAAATGGTGCTTAAAATGTAGGGTAGTTTTTGTTTTAGAGTTTTGTATTTAAAGCTAAAACCATAAGCAATTAAAAACGGCAGTAACAAGGCGTAAATAGAAATTGGGCCTTTTGCTAAAATAGAAAGGCCTATAAAAAAGCCAGCTTTTAAAACAATTAACCAGAGTTTGGTTTCAGACTCAAATAGTTTGTATAAATGGTAAATTGCAACAAACATAAAAGCATGCGTAATAATATCAGATGGTGCTTCAAAAGTAATTCCAATCACATAAAAAGAAGTGGTTAAAACTAACGCATTAATCATACTTTGGGTTTTTCCTTTTAAAATAGTTTTAGAAAAATAATACATAAAGGTACTAGCAAGCATTACCATTAAAACAGCTGGTAATCGCATAACAAACACACTTTTTTTAACCAATAGAAGAGCGCTAAAAGCAGAAAGCCATGATGGTAAGGGCGGCTTTTGGTAGCGTGCAACGCCATTCATCGTGGTTAAAAACCAATGGTTATAGTTAAGCATTTCGCGAGCGGTAATAAAATTTCGCGCTTCCATAATGGAAACTTGCAATACCTCTAAGTTAGGTAATAGCATAATGGCTACAAACAAGCAAATGGTTATTACTGGATGGTTTTTTAAGAGTTTAAGCATTCTGGTTTTTAAGAATAATTATATTTCTAATATAAATTACTGCGCCTAAAATATGACCAATAAAAAGCACTGGATCTTTTCTAAAAATAGCATATATTAAAATAAGTACCGACCCAATGAGACTTAAGGTCCAAAATCCAAAAGGCAGCGTGGAGTTGTTTTGTTTTTCGGAATATAACCATTGGTACACAAAACGTAATGTAAATATAAACTGCGACCCTATACCTAAAATAAGTAGCCAAAGCGGAATAACTTCATTTTTAAATAAAATATCAATATCTATTCTATTATTATTAAAATAGAAAATGGTTATTAATAATGGCATAAATAATAAAGCATAGCGCAAAATTACTGGTATATTTTTCCATTGTTTTTGGAGCTGTAAATTTCTAATATATATAAAGTACGTGAGCGCTTGACCAAGCATAATAGCGAAATCGCTGCGTAAATAACCATAAATAAAAAGTAAAAAAGAAGCTATTAAACTTAGCACCCAAAATAACGTTGGTGTAACAAGACGTTTATTTTTTTCGCTTGAAAGCCATTGTATAATTAATCGCGAGGAAAATAAAATTTGAGCTAAAAACCCAATGCTATAAATTACCCAATTACTCATTTGCTTTTACTTGAAACCTTGTAATTAATATATTTTTTTTTCATCCATAAATAAGCAAAACAAGCCATTAATGGACCAAGTAATCTATTCCAAATACCAAATTTTGCTTCACCAGCAACTCTTGGAAAGTGTTGTACTGGAATTTGTTTAATTTTGCCGTTTTGCAATAAAATCATAGCTGGTAGAAAGCGATGTAAACCATTAAACATTGGAATGCGTTTAGCAAAATTTGTTTTAATAACTTTTAACGGACAGCCAGTATCGTGCATGCCATCGTGCGTAAAACTTCTACGTATACCATTAGCAATTTTAGACGATATTTTTTTTATAAAACTATCTTTCCTGTTGGTGCGAACACCAGTAACCAAATCGTTTTCTGCTATATGTTCTAAAAGTAAATTAAAATCTGTCGGAGAGGTCTGTAAATCGCTATCTATATAACCTACATATTTTGTTTTTGTATAATCGAAACCTGCTTTAATAGCAGCACTTAAACCATAATTTTTTTTAAAAGAAATAAACGAAAACTCAATATTTCTATCGCAGATTTCTTTAATTATTGTTATACTTTTGTCTGTAGAACCATCATTAACAAACAAAACCTTGGTTGATTTTATTGCTATTTTTGTATAAGCTAAAAGCTCTTTTTCAACGCGTTTAAGGTTGTCTTCTTCGTTATAAACGGGAACGATTATGGTAAATTGGTAGTTCATAAATGCATTAAATAGTCTTACAAATGTATTGTTTTTTTAAGAATAGAAACGGCACTTATTAAATGAGTGTTAAATAAAATATGTTTCTTTGTCTTTTCTATCGCATTCTAAAATAATAGATGCTAGATTTAAATTCGTTATATTAAAATGCATTAGACAAACAACAGTATAAAAATGAAGATATTAGTAACCGGAGCTGCTGGATTTATTGGCTCTCATACTTGCGAAGGTTTAAAAAACAGCGGTCACCATGTTATTGGTTTAGATAATTTTGATAGTTATTATAGCCTAGAGTTAAAACAATTAAACGCAAAAAAACTCAGCAATAAAGGTATTACTATTATTAATCAAGATTTACGAGGTAACGCTTTCGCGGAAAAACTACCTAAAGACATTAACTATATTTTTCACTTAGCAGCACAGCCAGGTATCTCTCCATATTCTACTTTTGAAGACTATTTTTCTAATAATATTATTGCTACCAAAAACTTAATAGATTACGCATTATCTTTAAGTAATTTAAAACTTTTTGTAAATATTGGCACCTCTTCAATTTATGGGTTAGAAGCTACCTTTCCAGAAACTCAGGCACCAAAACCTACCTCTTATTACGGAGTAACAAAATTAACAGCAGAGCAATTAGTGCTCCAAAAAAGTAGAGAAAAGCAGCTTCAAGCCTGTTCTTTACGGTTATATTCTGTAATTGGGCCACGTGAACGTCCAGAAAAAATGTATACCAAACTAATTACTTGTGCTTTTAATAACACTGAGTTTCCTTTGTATAAAGGTAGTGCATCACATTTAAGAAGTTTTACTTACGTTGGCGATATTGTAGATGGTATTATAAGTGTTCTTAGCAATGAAACTAAAGTTAGTGGAGAGATTATTAATCTTGGAACCGAAGTAGAACATACTACAAAAGATGGTATTGAAGCTGTTGAAAAGGTAATAGGGAAACCTATTAAAATAAATCATGTTTCTGCGAGAGCTGGAGATCAATTACGAACAAAAGCAAATATCGATAAGGCTAGGAACTTGTTAGGCTACAATCCACAAACTACTTTGTTAGAAAGTGTGAAATATCAAGTAGAATGGTATCGCGCTAATTTTTTATAATCTTTTAATTAATAATTAAACTACCAGCAAAGTTTGATTGGGGTTACCGATTTTGCAGAATAGTCATCAATAGACTTTATGTAAACTCTTTTTACCTTATTATTATCCGTCAATTCTACTGTTATTATTTTTTTTAAAATCATAATTTCTTCCTTGCTTACCTTCTTCTTTTCCATCTACTGTAAATTCGTAAATATGTGTTAGTGTTTATAAAGGATATTTTTGACTACTTTGAGTTGATTTGCGCACTTTCTGCATAAAATATCAGGCTGTAGCTTGTGGAATGCTAAAACGTTTTCCCATTTGAATACTCGAAATACTTTTACTACTGGTACTCATCTTAAAGGCAATACAAAAAGTTTTTTGTAAACCAAATTTAACCTTGTGAAACAATGTTTTTGTTGTCAAACTTTCTAAATGATCACATGAATAACAATGGCAATTATAACATAACTTTTCACAACCTTTTGTCTAACCACATTTACTGATTTTACTATATTTTTAAGGTATTAAGATAAGGGAATTAAATAATTAACTCAATTTATTGATATAGAGTATCAATATAATCTATTACTTTAACAGAATCGGAAAAATCTTTGAGATTTAATTTTTCTTTCTTAATATAATTTTTAATTTCATTTTCATTATCACTAAAAAGCTTAATAAGTTTCTTATTTTTTGTTGGTAATTCTACAACTTTATTTTCTTTCTCTAAATATATAAAATACGCTACTTTAGCTTTACTGTAATAAGCTTTTTTTCCAGTAGAATAGGAATTTATAGCTTTTTTTTCTTCAACAAATTTTTTAGTTATTCTCTTAAGTAAATTTACATTTTTATTACTAGTTATGATATTGAAATAATGATAATTATTATCATGTTTAAAAGACTTATATATTTTATTACCTATTTTTATAAGATAGTTAGTGTTTTTTTTATCCACTATAAAAATACTGTCTTTAGAAATTTGTGCCTCTATAACATCATCTATTAAATTGTATCTCAAAGGATAAGATCCTTCTATAGGATTAATTGTACCAACCGTAAATTTGTCATTAAGGTAACGACTGCCATCAATTTCGTCATTGACAACATATTTGTCCATAGTTTTATTGTAAGATGCAAAGTTTATTGATTGTCCAGCAGTACGTGTTGATAAGCCGCTTTGTGCACTAATTAAACCAGTTAGAAAAAATGATAATAATAAGGTAGTAAAAAAAAAATTCATTTTATTTAATTTTTAATATTACAAATTTACAATTTAAATTTACTTAAGTCTTAAAATTTAACAAATAAACGCAACTTTTAGCGAGTAATGATATAGTAAATTTTTAGAAGAAAAAAGGGATAATTTTTCCCGCTCTCCCTGAATGGATATTTAATTATATTGTTCCCCTTCTAAAAATTGCAATATGTCACAAGTAGCACTTGAGCAAAGTTATTAAATTGCTACACTTCAAAAGCTAAGTAAAACAAACGCACATGAAGCTATCGAAGTATGCAACGCAATAAATGAGATGCTCGAAGAGTGGATTCCTTACATTAAAACAATTACAGCCGATAATGGCAAAGAATTTACAGAACTGTTACGTTTACTTTTATTTTGCAAACCCATATTCTCCTTGATATCGAGGAGCTAACGGAAATATTAATGGATTGATTAGAAAGTATTCTCCAAATGAAACAGACTTTTTAAAAATGTTAGACCAAGAGATTAACAGAATTGAAAGAAAATTAAACGATAGACCTAGAAAAAGGTTTAATTTTGATACGCCATTGGAAAAAATGGACAAACTTCTGTTTAACTCAAAAGTTGCGTTTATTACTTGGATCTAGCATTTTGTTTTAAGTTACAAAATAGTAGTGAAAGGTTGAATTAATTTTAATTTTAATTGAAAGGATAGAAAATTAGTCGCTATTATTTCGCAGGTGATAAAAAGCGATTTTTTAAAGTTATAAGTACTTAACAATAGTTAAAATCGATTAAGCAATATAAAAAGGGTTAATGATCATTTAATAATAACGCATTTTATGTTCGATGAGTTCTAACTTTATCATGTTTAATATTTATTGTAACCTTAACAGATCCTCGGCAGCAGCAAAAGGTGTCGTCTCATTAGCTATAACGAGTGCTAATTGCTTTTTAAGTGCTTTCTTAATTACAGGATTAGTAAAAAAATCATTTTTAAGTTGTTCTTCAATAGTTTGAATGAGCCAAAACTTATTTTGTTCGTTTCGTTTAGAATAAAAGTAGTTGTTATTAACTGTAATATTTAGGTATTCGGCAATCATATTATAAATAGCTTGTATGCCTTTATTTTCGATCGCGCTACATGTAATCACTTTTGGCTGCCAATTAGACCCTTTTAATGGATACAAATGTAATGCACGATTAAACTCTACCTTTGCTAGTTTAGCACGTTTGACATTATCACCATCTGCTTTATTAATGGCTATAGCATCTGCCATTTCAATAATGCCTCGTTTTATACCTTGCAATTCGTCTCCAGCACCAGCGAGTTTTAGTAATAAAAAAAAGTCTACCATACTGTGTACAGCTGTTTCACTTTGTCCAACACCAACAGTTTCAATAATAATAGTATTAAAGCCTGCTGCTTCACATAATATAATAGATTCTCGAGTTTTTCTGGCAACACCACCAAGCGATGTTCCCGAAGGACTGGGTCTAATAAAAGCATTTTTATTTTTTACCAAATCTTCCATTCTGGTTTTGTCTCCTAAAATACTGCCTTTGCTTATCGAACTACTTGGGTCTACAGCTAAAACAGCTACCTTTTTACCAATACTAGTTAAATAGGTCCCAAAAGCTTCAATAAAAGTGCTTTTACCAACACCTGGAACTCCTGTAATTCCAACACGAATCGATTTATTTGCATGTGGCAAACACATTTTTATAATAGCGTTAGCTTGCTCTAAATGTTTAGCATTTTTACTTTCAACTAATGTAATAGCTTGGCTTAATGCTGTAATGTTTCCGTTTAAAATGGCTTTTACTAAAGTGTTCGTTTTTTTTTTCTGCTTTCTAATTTCTTTAATTTTAGTAATGGCATTATCGTTGGTTATTTCTGGAGGAGAAATACCATTGTTTTCTTTTAACGCAGATTTTTTATTAGCCATATTGTTATAATTTCCCCGAAAGCGAAAAGCGTATTATTTAATATTTTTTAGTTCTCGGCTACATTAAACTCATTTAATTTAAGCAATCCTAAAAACTGCAACTGCAAACTTTTAAAAATATTAACGTAAAATTGCCATATTACTTTAGCGGCACGATTACTTTAGCAACGTCCCAAGCCATTGTTAAAGATAAGTTATCTGTAGAATTATCGAAAGCGATAGTAAATTGCTCTACAGGATTTTTTAAATTTTGAACTGGAGCAGAATAGGTAATTACATCAAAATCTGGAATACGCATGGGTTGCATAGTCTCGTCAACTCCCCATTTGTACTGTTTTGCATTAAACATTACTTGCCATGCGGTATCGTTTGGAATGGTCCAAAGTGTATATTTTCCTTTAGGTAGCGAGTCGTTACCAATTTTTAAGTCTTTATTGGTTTCGAAAGTTGTGGCTTCGTTTGCGCCAGTTCTCCATACTTGATTAAAAGGCACCAAATCTCCAAAAATAGCACGGTTTTTTTTTGAAGGTCTATTGTAAAAGACTTCTAATTTTAAATCATCTACAGTAAAAACTACAGTTTTTTTTGGACTTTTACGTTGCACAAAAATACCAGTTTTAGTAAAGTAAAAATACCCAAGAGCAGCAGTAATAACTATTAATAAAAAAACGATAAATCGTTTCATAGTCTAGTTTTTTGTTAGAATTAATTATAAACTATAAAGATACTGTAAATGTGAAGAATTGTCAATACCTTAACGCTATTTTAGTAATATTTGTTATGTTATTTTTTAAAAAAAGATAAATTTTTGATTATTATATGAATTCAATAGATCTTAAATTATTATGGTCCAAAATTGCTTCGAAAGCTGTTTTTGTAATTGATGCTTCCATTTTGAAAGAGGACTACACTTTAATCGATTTATCTAAAACAAATACAGATTTAGATACTTTCGATATTTCTTCTTCGCAAGCTTGGGAAACCTACGTTACCAATTACCTTAAAAAACGAAATAAAAAAGTAGCATTTGGTGGTTATCTTGAAAAACGTGGTATTTATAGTAGAAGTGATTATTTTAATAACAAAAATCCAGAAAACGAACGTAACATTCATTTAGGTTTAGATTTATGGGCTGTAGGCGGAACTTCTGTTTTAGCAGCTTTTAATGGCGAAATTCATAGCTTTAAAGACAATACTAACTATGGAGATTATGGACCAACTATTATTTTAAAACACCATATCGATGGTGCTATTTTTTATACACTATATGGTCATTTATCTCGAGAGTCTTTAATAAATTTAAAAATAGGAACTAAGCTAAAGCAAGGTGAAACTATTGGGTATTTAGGCAAAGCAGAAGTTAATGGTGATTATGCGCCACATTTACATTTTCAAATAATAGTAGACTTGCAAAATAATGTTGGTGATTATCCTGGCGTTTGTGCGTTAAAAGATTTAGAATTTTATAAAGATAATACTGTTAATCCTCGGTTAGTTTTAGGATTGTAAAATTTTGAAAAACTTTTTAAAAAAATAGTATATTGAATAAAGAAATAGCTAATATTTTAAGAGAAAAAGAAGTTTTGAATGTGTTTAAAAGGATGAAACTTTAGAAAATAAAACCTCTGAAAAAAGTAATTTAAATCTACGGAATTTAGATTTAAACATAGTTGGTATTACTAATGTTTTAGAAAATGATAATAATAATAATAATAATATTAAATCCATAAGTTTTAGCTATAATAAGCTTAATGGAGATGTAGGAGGAGCGACTCTGTTAGCAAAAAATTACCGCATTCTATATCTGAAATTAGAATAGTTGATTGTGGAATAAGAGATAACGGAGGCGCAGAAATATTAAAATGGTTGAGAAAATCTAATAGCCTTAGAATGATATGTATAGAACAAAACAATTTCTGTAACCTGTTAAGAAACAAATTCCAAATTTTTAAAAAAAGAACATCCTAAGTCGTAGTGGTTTATTAAATTATTAATCAATGATTATTGATAACATAAAGAACAATTATAATGCAATGGCTTTATTTTTTCAATGGTTTTTGTTAGGATAATTCTTGCTCTTTGAATTTTGTAAAGCACAATCAGCTTCATTATTAATCAAAAACATTACGTTTTGCTAACGATTTACCAAATAAGAAACCAGCTATAACAAATATGCCATCTGCAAGTCTAAACCAAAGCTCTTTTGGTAATGCGAATATGTTAAAAAAGGTAGCTAAAACCATAATTGCGCCAACAATATAAGCTGGAATCATACTTGTTTTAGATATTAAACCAGCAATATGCATTCCTGCAACTGGCCCCATAAAATGTGCAATAATAACAAAGACCTTAGCTCCAGTTGGAATGTTACCCATATTAGCTTTTAACCATTCCATATCCATTGGGTTTGCGCCTTCAGGAAAAGGAAATAAACTTTGCCCAATAAATGTTTCGAAAATATAAACTATTAAGCCAGCTACAAAAAAGCCAACAACGGTTGCAAGTATGTTTCTAGGCATGATTTTTAGTTTTTAATTAGTGGAATTAAAATTACAAAATAAAAATGAGTTGTCAGTTCGAGTTGAGTCTGAAAGCGTTAAGTATAGAGAACTATTTAGGACTTCTCGATACAAATGGTTTCGTTTCCTCAACCATTTACTCGAAGTGACAGTCACTTTATTGATGACAAAGCAAAAAAATCTCGAAGTGATTAATTTAGAGATTTTATGTTTTTTAGATTACGAATCACACTTCGACTTCACTCAGTGAGACACAATGAGTCTTAACAAAACAAGCGATACTTGCTAATCATTTACCAAAACCCATTCACCTTTAGTAATTAAAGGTTCGGCTTGCTTGTATTTAACGACTTTGCTTTCTCCACTCATAACATGTCTTATGGTCACACGATCGTTACGTCCAATTTTTGGTGCGTCGCGAACAATAGTTTCTACTACTTGTCTTTGTTGTTGTGTATTTACTGCTTGTTGATTTTGGGCAGAACGCTGGTCTAGGTTTTGTATTTCGTCTTTTTTAGTTTGTAAATTATTTTTCTTCTTTACTTGTTTAGATTCGCTAATAGCGTTTTGGTTTTCGGTTGGTAATTCACCTTTGAATAAGAAAGATATAACATCTTTATTCACTTGGTCTATCATAACTTTAAATAATTCAAAAGCTTCAAACTTATAAATTAATAAGGGATCTTTTTGCTCGTGAACCGCTAACTGTACAGATTGTTTTAACTCATCCATTTTACGTAAATGCGTTTTCCAAGCATCGTCAATAATGGCAAGTGTAATGTTTTTTTCAAAATCTGTAACCAATCCTGCCCCTTTAGATTCGTATGCTTTTTCAAGATCCGTAACTACTTGTAACGTTTTTACGCCATCTGTAAAAGGTACAACAATACGTTTGTATTTGTCACCTTGATTTTCATAGACATCTTTAATAACAGGAAATGCAACTTCTGCATTTCTTGTCATTTTAGCTTTGTAATGATCGAAAGCTGCTGTATAAATACGTTTGGTAATTTCTATATCAGAAAATTTACCAAATTCAGCTTCAGAAATTGGAGAAGGCATTGAGAAATAGCGAATCAATTCGAATTCAAAATTCTTAAAGTCACTTGCGCCTTTGTTAGTTTCAGCAATACCTTCTGAAGTATCAAAAATCATATTTGCTAAATCGACTCTTAAACGCTCTCCATTTAAGGCATTAAAGCGACGTTTGTAAACCACTTCACGTTGCGAGTTCATAACATCATCATATTCTAATAAACGCTTTCTTACACCAAAATTATTTTCCTCAACTTTTTTCTGTGCACGTTCAATAGATTTAGAAATCATAGAATGCTGGATTACTTCACCTTCTTGTAACCCCATTTTATCCATCATTTTGGCAATACGCTCACTACCAAATAATCGCATTAAATTATCTTCAAGAGACACATAAAACTGAGAACTTCCTGGATCGCCTTGACGACCAGCACGACCTCTTAACTGTCTGTCTACACGACGCGAATCGTGACGCTCTGTACCAACAATGGCTAATCCGCCAGCTGCTTTTACTTCGTCGCTTAATTTAATATCTGTACCACGACCAGCCATGTTTGTTGCAATGGTTACTTGTCCTGCATTACCTGCTTGTGCTACAATATCTGCTTCTTTTTTGTGTTGTTTTGCATTTAAAACGTTGTGGTCTATTTTACGAATGCTTAACATCTTACCTAAAAGCTCAGAAATTTCAACATTGGTTGTACCAATTAAAACGGGACGACCTGCTTGAGATAACTTTGTTACTTCGTCTATAACGGCATTATATTTTTCACGCTTAGTTTTATATACTAAATCTTCTTTATCTTTTCTTGCGATTGGTCTGTTGGTTGGAATTTCTACAACATCTAATTTATAGATTTCCCAAAGCTCACCAGCTTCTGTTACAGCAGTACCTGTCATACCAGAAAGCTTACGATACATTCTAAAGTAATTTTGAAGTGTTACGGTTGCAAAAGTTTGTGTTGCATCTTCAATTTTTACATTTTCTTTGGCTTCAATCGCTTGGTGTAAACCATCGCTATAACGACGGCCATCCATAATACGGCCTGTTTGCTCATCTACAATCATTACTTTATTCTCCATTACGACATATTGGTTGTCTTTTTCGAATAAAGCGTATGCTTTTAATAGTTGATTTAATGTGTGAATACGTTCAGACTTTATGCCGAAGTCTCTAAACAAATCTTCTTTAAGGTTTGCTTCTTCTTCAGATGAAAGACCTTTGTCCTCAATTTTGGCAATCTCAATACCAATTTCTGGCATCACGAAAAAATCTGGATTGTCTTTACCAGAAATGTATTCTACACCTTTATCGGTTAATTCTATCTGGTTATTTTTTTCTTCAATTACATAATACAAAGCTTCGTCAACCTTTGGCATTTCACGATTGTTGTCTGCCATGTAAGTATTTTCAGTTTTCTGAAGAATTTGTTTTACACCTTCTTCACTTAAAAACTTTATTAACGCTTTGTTTTTTGGTATACCTCTGTAAACACGTAATAATTGAAAACCACCTTCTTTGGTGTCACCTTCTTTAATTAGCTTTTTAGCTTCAACTAAAGTCTGCGTTAATTGTTTACGCTGTACAGAAACGATGTCTTCCACTTTAGGTTTAAGCGCATCAAATTCATGCTCATTTCCTTTGGGTATTGGTCCAGAAATAATTAATGGTGTTCTAGCATCATCGACTAGTACAGAATCTACCTCATCGACAATAGCAAAGTGGTGGCGACGTTGTACTAAATCGTCTGGCGAATTTGCCATGTTATCACGCAGGTAATCGAAACCAAATTCGTTATTTGTACCATAAGTAATATCAGAATTATAGGCTTTTCTACGCCCATCGCTATTTGGTTTGTGATAGTCTATACAATCTATAGTCATGCCATGGAATTGAAAAATAGGAGCCATCCACGCCATATCTCGTTTTGCTAAGTAATCGTTAACTGTTACTAAATGCACACCTTTTTCTGCTAGGGCATTTAAATAAACAGGTAAGGTTGCTACTAGGGTTTTACCTTCACCAGTTTGCATTTCGGCAATTTTACCTTGGTGCATAGCAATACCACCAATAAGTTGCACGTCGTAATGTATCATGTCCCAAGTTATAGGTTTTCCTACGGCATCCCAAGAGTTTGCCCAGGTTGCTTGGTCGCCATCTAATGTTACATAATCTCCCATACCAGAAACTTCTCTATCGAAAGCGCTTGCTGTTACTGTAATTTCTGTATTGTTTGTAAAACGCTTTGCTGTTTCTTTTACAACAGCAAAGGCTTCTGGTAAGATGTTGTTTAATGTTTCTTCTACAGCTTCGTAACTTTCGTCTTCAATTTTATCAATTTCTTGATAAATATCTTCACGTCTGTCTATATCTTCGGTAGCGTCTGCTTCTTCTTTTAAAGTAGCTTTACGTTCGTTAAACGGTTTACGTGTTTGAGCTATAATAGCTTTAAATTCTGCTGTTTTTGCTCTTAATTCGTCGTTGGACAATGCTTCTAGAGCAGCTTCGAATGATTTAATGGTGTCTACTAAAGGTGTAATAGCTTGCACGTCTTGTTTAGACTTGTCGCCAACAAAAATTTTTAGTATGGAATCTAAAAAACTCATAGTTTTTATATTTTATTATTTTAGAATTCTTCGCTATACTATTAATAGCAATTTACGAAGAATAGGTTTTTTTATGTTATTTATTGAGATTCTTCTATATCAAATATATTTGAAATGTTCTAATATTAAAGATCGTGTCTTGAATGTCAATTTTGTTATTTTTAAACTTTATTTTTAAAAGGGTTAAATATACGTTTTTAGCTTTGGTTGGCTAAAGAACTTAATCAAACTTTTTTAATTAGTTAAAAAATTGCTTTTTTGTATTTATATTTTAACTTTTTTAAATGCCGTAGTATGGCTAGGTAACATAACGTCTTTAGGAAAATAAAAAAAAATTACTTGAATTCAAAATGTTTATTTAAGTTCAAATTTTAAAGCATAAAAAAAGTCTCTATTTGAGACTTTTCTTTGCTTTTATTGAGAAGATGCAAAGCATCTTCTTTATTAGTATTCGTCCTCGTTCCAGAGGTAGTCTTCGTCTGTTGGGTAATCTGGCCAAATTTCTTCGATAGAATCGTAAGAATCGCCTTCGTCTTCAATGGCTTGTAAATTTTCTGTTACTTCTAAAGGTGCTCCTGTTCTAATTGCGTAATCGATAAGCTCATCTTTAGTAGCAGGCCAAGGTGCATCACTTAAATGAGATGCTAATTCTAATGTCCAATACATTTTTTAATAGGTTTTGTTTTTTTGCAAAAATAAATTTTTAGTTGTAATAGTCAAGAAAAAAGTGAATTATTTTTCAGTAATAAAAAAGAACGTCAGTTTTCACTGAAATTATTCTATAGTAAATATCTTGCAGTGTTATTTAAATTGCGAGACTTAAGAAAAAAAAATCTGTGTAACTTTAATGCTTCTCAGGAATCCATTTTACTTCGTCTGCTTGCAAGTCATGAGTCAACTTTCGTGCCAATACAAAAAGATAGTCGGAAAGGCGGTTTAAGTATATTAAGGCTTCTGGCAAAAATGGTTCTATTTCATTTAATGCACTTGCTAACCGTTCTGCTCTTCTACACACACAGCGTGCTATGTGACAGAACGACACTGTTTGGTGTCCTCCAGGTAGTACAAAATGCGTCATTGGTGGTAAGGATTCGTTCATTGCATCCATCTCACGCTCTAATATTTTAATGTCTTCGATAGATATTTTGTTAATGTTTAAGCGTTCTTTTCCATTTTTTAAAATTAATTTCTCAGGATCTGTTGCTAAAATAGCACCAACAGTAAAAAGTTTATTCTGTATTACTATTAAAATGTTTTTATATTGCTCATTGATATTTAAATCGCGAATAAGCCCAATGTGAGAATTTAATTCGTCTACAGTACCATAACTATCTATACGAATATGGTGTTTTGGAACACGAGTACCACCAAATAAAGCAGTAGTTCCTTTATCTCCTGTTTTTGTATATACCTTCATTTTAGTTTCTATTTTTTAATTTCTTTAACGGAGTTTTTATAATTGCTAGATTCAAGTAATAACCGCAACTTTTGTGTTAAACAAAAGTTTGTCCGTTATTTCTAATGGTGTATCAAAATTAAACCTTTTTCTAGGTTATCGTCTAATTTTCTTTCAATTCTGTTAATCTCTTGGTCTAATATGGTTGAAAAATCTTCTTTCTTTGGAAAATATTGTCTAATCAATCCATTAAGATTTTCGTTAGCTCCTCGTTTTTTATTCTTCCATATATGGAGATATATTGTTTTTATACTAACACAATTAATAGTATGCCTCTTACGGTAATAAACAACCTGTTCGGGACTATAATCCTCAACAATGAGAAGCTTAATAAGTTAAACCATATTAGAAGTCAGGTCGACTCTCTTTAGGTTTTTCTCGTGGTGTCTCCTGCATTTTCTCTCTGCTAAATCTGGGCTGTAATCACCACTACGTCCATCTAAATTACGATGCAGTTTCCTGTTTATGCTAGATTTGTTTGCACCAATAATATCTGCTACGTATTGTTGGGTTATACCTAGCTTTTGAAGTGTAGCAATTTAATATCTTTACTCAAGTGTTATTTGTGACGTATTGCAATTTTTAGACGGAGTATAATATAGTTAAATATCTATTAAGGTAGAGAGGAGAAAATTATTCCTTCTTTCTTCTAAAAAATTTATTAAATCATTACTCGCTAAAAATTGTGTTTATTTATTGAGTTTAAGAATATTTAAAATTACTCTACTAAAAAATCAAAATATTTATTGCGATAGGGCTCTCCACGTAATGTAAAGTGCCACCACTCTTTGGCATAATTTCTAAACCCATTACTAATCATGACCGCTTGTAAGATTTGCCTGTTTTTACTTTGTGTTTTGGTAAGATTTTTATTGGCAATCCAAGATTTACTACCAAAAAAATCGTATGGAGAACCCATATCTAGAGTTTCTCCTGTGTCTAAATTTACTATGGTAACATCTAAAGTACTACCACTACTATGTCGAGATTTAGAAGCTATATACCCTTTTTTAAACAAATTTTTCTTGTCAATTGTTGGATAATATTGCTGTTTCATTAAGGTATCGTTAACAACTTTTGCCCAACGCACAAAATGGTTTACTGCTCTTTGCGGTCTGTAAGAATCGTAAATTTTAATAGCTAAATTTTGTTTTGCTAATTCGGTTTGCACTTTTTTTAAAGCCACAGCAGTTTGCTTAGTCATTATTGCAACATTTGCGTTATAACCATCTATAATTTCTCCAACAAAATTGTTGTAATTACAATACTGCAAATCGACATTTATATTAGGAATTTCGGTTTTAGCATACACAAAACCTTCAGGTAATTGTGCAAATGCTATTAGTGAATATAATGTTAGTAAAAAGCTAAATACAAATCTCATAGTACAGAATTTATATGCTAATTTAGAAAAATAATAATATTATAAATAGTAATCACTTAAAATCACCAACAAATTAATTATATTATGTTTTCTTTAAAAGAAATACCCCTTAAACTACCAGACGCAGATATAAGTTATTTTCCAAATTTCTTTTCTGAAGTTGAATCTTACGAATTATACAATTTAATCTTAAACGAAACCAATTGGCAGCAAGATAATATTACTGTATTTGGTAAAACCTATGCACAACCTAGATTGACAGCACTATTTGCAAATAATAAAAAACCTTATTGTTATTCTAATATAAGTATGCATCCTAAAATATTTACAAAGGAATTATTAGAAATAAAATTAAAAATTGAAAAAGTTATTAACGTTAAATTTACTACTTGTTTAGCAAATTTATACAGAGATGGCAACGATAGTAACGGCTGGCATGCAGATAACGAAAAGGAATTAGGTAAAAATCCTGTAATAGCATCAATTACTTTTGGGGCTGCTAGATATTTTAATTTAAAGCATAAAAAAAACAAGGCTTTAAAACAAAAGCTATTATTAGAAAATGGGAGTTTATTAATAATGCAAGGCAGCACGCAAGATTATTGGTTACACCAGATCGCTAAAACAAAAAAAATAGTGAAACCTAGAATAAATTTAACATTTAGAGTTATTTGTTAAATTTATTCCACAAAAAAACCAAAGTCCCTCAACTTTGGTTTTCTGTATTTGCTTTTGTATCTTTAGTTAGATTTAGGGTTACTATATCAACTTAAAGAGAAGCAAATCTTATTTAACTAATCTAATAACTAAAAGTTTTGTCTTTTAGTGCATTTCAAATGTATAACAATTTTTTATTTTCAACGCTTAAAAACGTATTTTTTAGACGAAATGCATAAAATTTTAACATTTATCGATGAAATTTATTTTAAAAACGACGAAATCCATATTTTTGTTTTATATTAAATTTACATTTAAAGAATTACAAAATTGGCACTCATTTTGTAATGTATTAGTCTAAATAAATATACAATGAAAACAAATTTTCTTATTATTTTAATATTTATTGGGAGTTTAAGTTTTGCTCAAAACAAAAATTATACAACCCAAGAACTTGCTATAAATAAATTAATAGATGGCACTCTCCTATCTCCAAATGCAATAGAAAAACCAAACTTGGTAATAATTATTGCAGGCTCTGGACCAACAGATCGTAATGGAAATCAAAATTTTTTAAAAAATAATTCTCTTAAAAAGCTAACCGAAGGCCTTTCAACTAATAATATTGCAACCTATCGTTACGATAAGAGAATAGTAAAGCAAATAAGAAATAGAAATGTAAATAAAGATATAATGTTCGACGATTTTATTTTTGATGCAAAAACTGTTATAACTTATTTTAAAGATTTAAAAAAATATAATAAAATATACATTGCTGGTCACAGTCAAGGTAGTTTAGTAGGTATGGTTGCTGCAAAAGGTAATGCAGATGGTTTTATATCGCTTGCAGGAGCAGGACAATCTATAGACAATGTTATTATTGAACAAGTAGAAAATACGGCTCCATTATTTTTAGAAGATACTAAGCGTATATTTAAAATTTTAAAAACAGGAAAGACAACTAAAAATTTCCCTCCTGCTTTAGCATCTATATTTAATATAGATACACAACCTTTTATTACAAATTGGATGTCTTATAATCCACAAGTAGAAATTAAAGAATTAAATATGCCAATACTTATTATAAATGGTACAAAAGATTTACAAGTATCTGAAGCAGAAGCTAATTTGCTTAAAGAAGCAGCTCCAAAAGCAGAATTTAAAATTATTAATAAAATGAATCACATTCTAGTTCCAATAGAAGGCGATAGCCTAGAAAATTCTAAATCTTATAATGAAACTGATAGAAAATTAGCTCCAGAATTAATTGAAGCTATTGTAGCATTTATAAAATAAAACCTAATATTTATGTATTTAATAGACTTCTAATTTTTTTTCTGTCTTGTCCTGAAATATGGCTACAGGTTAAAATTGAATTTACGCTGATAATTTATATACCATATTAGGTGTTTTATAATCTAAAGATAAGTGTAATCTTATTTCGTTGTATAAATTAATTGCATTT
>Ga0209828_1000660_pt1 | contig 32577 bp, 32 predicted proteins | sample MaitaG_FD_187429 | JGI IMG/M metagenome (GOLD analysis project Ga0209828, IMG submission 187429) | Marine algal microbial communities from Maine, USA - Maine_Asex2 metaG (SPAdes) (version 2) | ecosystem: Host-associated > Algae > Red algae > Unclassified | place: Maine, USA | collected 2015-01-05
CGAATCCGAATCGTTCGAGCATGTGGCGATTTGCCGCGACGAACCTGGAATCGACGTCCTTGACATACATCGAGCACGGAGCCAGATCGAGCATCGCCCGGGCAAGTTCGAGTTCGTCGAGATCGAGTTCGTCGATCCCACTCTGCCAGAACCTGTTCGAAAACGCTCCCGGCGTCACGGGCGTGGGTATCGGTCTGCGTTCGATCATCGTCCGGAACTCTCTGTCGGGGCGTCAACGTGATGTCCAGGGAAAGTGTACCTCTCCGAGTGGCCGCCCGGGTACTCAGCGCGGTATTGCTCGCCCGCTCATCCCGATCACGAAAAAGGCGGCCCGAGGTTCAGGCAGCGCTGTTGGTGATCAACTGGCGAGCGATGACTTTGAGACGCAGCGTCTCGTCGGCGCCTTCGAAGATCGACAGCACACGAGAGTCGACGAAGAGACGGCTGATCTCGTACTCCTCGGCGTAGCCCATGCCACCATGGATCTGCATCGACTCCCGCGTGACCCACTCGGCTGCCTTGCGGACATACGCCTTGACGCCCTCGACCACTGCGGTCGAAGTTCCTCGAGCTATGAGGTAGATCTCGTACATGACAGAGTGATGGTGATCGTCATCGACACCAGCGTCCGCTTCGGGATCGACGATTTCAAAGCCGCCCTCGCCGACGGGTTCGACATCGAGGTCGATGACGAGCGCGCCCGGCTCGGCGTGGCGCCAGACGCACTGCATCAGCGTGACCGCGTTCTGGTAGCAAAGCGGCGTCACTAACAGGCGAAACGGAGGTCGAGAAGATGCTCTTGTGGAGAATTAGCTCAGACGTGTCCCCGGCAACTAGCGACACCTTCCCTATCACTGGGTCGCCATGACCGAACTCGCTGACGCCCGCTATATCTCCCTTACCACCTTCACCCGAGCGGGCGTCCCGAAGCCCACCCCCGTGTGGATCACGGGAAGTGACGGCATCTACTACTTCTACACTGGCGCCGACTCATGGAAGGTTAAGCGACTCCGCAACAATCCCACCGTAGAGATACACGTCTGCGATATGCGCGGCAGAGTCGACCCGCACACTACGGTCCACCATGGCACGGGACAGGTGCTCGACGACTCACGCTCGCTCAATGACGTGAAGGACGCTGTGCTTCGCAAGTACGGCTGGCAGGCACGGATGGTACGACTGACCGATGCAATCAAAGAACGCCTCGGTAGTGGCGAGGACCCGATCGCCGTCCGAATCGTCATCGAGCCGCAATCACTGCTGGATTGAGCTACGAGGCCTACCAAGAAGGGAAGGAGCCGCCGGGCCGGGTTGGCGAGCGTGGCGTCTTCGAGGCCTTTGCCTGCCACCCCGCGACAACACCCATTGGTCGCCTACCGTTTTGTCGGGTCGTCAGGTCACGGCTCCGGCCGGCCGGTGATTTCGCAACGGTGTCAAAGAGGCGAGAGCACATGCGATGGGTGAGTCACGCTTGCTGGACGAGGCCAAGTGAGCTTCGAAGAGCTCACCGGCCGCGCCGCGCTTCGAGGCAGGTCCCACGTCGACCCCAGCAGCTGACAGTGTTCGAGATGTTCGGGCCCAATGACACGAACACGTTATTACAGCGCTGGCCGAGTTCTGTCAGGCTAGGTGTAGCTGGCGTGTCTGCTCAGCCTCGTTACCGAATGACGGCGTCGCCGCATCCGGCCCGCACCCAACTACTACCGGAACACTCCGTCGACGCGACCATCGTGAACGAGGCCTCGTCATGAGCGTTGTGCCGGTTCGGCTGTTCTCGTAGCCGTCGCGGCGCCCGCGCACCTCAATAACTCGAAGGGTTAGTGTAACTAAATGTCTTCATCGTGGCCGTCTACCTCGGCTGAATCGGAATCCTTCTTCGCTCGGCGCAGGTGGGTTCTCTTGGCGCTCGTTGTCGTTCCGGTCGCAGTCTTTGCCTACGTCACTTCGCTTGTGGTGCGAGATGCCTCCCAGTTGTGGGACGAACGGGTTATCTCTGGGATCCAGGACGAAGGAAACTCGGTCCTGCGCCGCGTCATGTTGTTCATTACTGATACCGGTGGCGTTGGCCGGGCGGTGCCGATCGCGATCGTGCTTGCACTGTTCTTGTGGAAACGCCTGCACCGCGATGCGGTGACGCTTGTCGCTGCGGCAGTTGGCGCACAGCTGATCACGCAAACATTTAAGTCGCTGGTTGGTCGCGCTCGGCCGCCGCTTGATATCCAGATCGGCCGGTTCCCAACCGACCCGTCGTACCCGAGCGGTCATGCTCTTGGTTCAACGGTTCTTTACGGGTTCCTGGCGGTCTGGCTTTGGCGCCGGGGGCATCGGATTGCTGCGGTGATTGCTGGAATTTGGGCGGCGCTTGTGTCGTTCAGCCGGGTCTATTTGGGCTCGCATCACCCAACTGATGTCATGGGGTCTCTCTGTCTCGGTGTTGCCTGGCTGACCACCGTGTTCCTGGTATATGACGAGTTCGTGCGGCGCAAGCACGCCACTAGGCCGCTTGAGCAGGCTGCGCTTTGAGCCTGGTTCTTATCGCTCTGCTCGTCGTTCTTCCCTTGATTGGGTTCGCGTTTATCACTCGGCTTGTCGCCGCTGGTCGTACCCAGTCGTGGGACGAAGCAGTCATCACTCGGATCCAGGGTGAGCGTCGCCCGAGCATCCGTCGTGCATGGCAAGCAGTCACCGATACCGGCGGGGCGGGGCGCAACCTGCCGATGGTGATTGCGTTCGTGGTGTTCGTGGCGAACGACTTGAGGCGTGATGCCGTCTTCTTGCTCGTTGCTGCGGCTGGCGCAAAGTTGCTGACGGAACTGTTCAAGGCCATCATCGGGCGACAGCGCCCCCCGCTTGACATGCAGATTGGCCGAGTTCCAAAGGACAACGCCTATCCATCTGGGCATGCTCTGGGGTCGGTTGCGGTCTACGGTTTCATTGGCGTGCGACTTTGGCAGCGGGGCTACATGATTGTGGGCGTGCTCTGTGTCGTGTGGGCGCTGCTCGTTGCGTACTCACGCTCGTATCTCGGGGATCACCATCCCACCGATGTGCTTGGTTCACTGACGATTGGGACGGCATGGCTGACAGCAGTGATCTTGCTTTTGGATAGGTCCGCAGCCGACGCCGAGTCCGCGTTAGGTTGGACGCAATGACAAGGGTTCAGATCATCACGAATCCGGCATCGGGCAAAGACAGGCCATTCCTGCATGTCATCAATAATGCCCTCGGTAGGGGTGTCGACTGGGATGTGTCGATCACCCACCGTTCCGGTGATGCTCGGCGTCACACGTTGGCTGCGCTTGATCACGGTGTTGATGTTGTCGCGGTCTTTGGCGGAGATGGCACAGTAACCGAAGTAGCGGGCGTCTTAGCCGGCGGCGATGTGCCACTAGCGATCTTGCCCGGAGGCACCGGGAACGGTGTCGCCCGGTTCCTCGGCCTGCCTGATGAGCTGGGTGAAGCGGCCGAGTTGATCCGCGATCAGCCTCATCTCCGAGCCGTTGACATGGGGCGAATCAATGATCACACGTTCATCCTTCGAGCTGACATTGGATTCATGGCCGAAGCAGGAGCGGCAACACCTCGAGTTGTCAAGGATCGCTACGGGAAGTGGGCGTACGCGTTCACGAGTTTCAAACAACGGGCCCGACTCACGCCGGTTCCGTATCAGCTAACTTTGGATGGCGAACAACACGAGGTTATGGGCGTTTTGGCCCTGGTCGTCAACAGCGGAGCGGTTGCGTTTGGGAACCGCCCGATCGCCCACAACATTTCACTCGATGATGGTCTGCTCGACGTGCTCGTGCTGACCCGCAACGACATCATTGCGCTCACCGAGGTGGCGTCGAGCGTCGTGTTCGGAAACCGCACACCCATGCTGCACTGGCAGGTCAAGAGCGCTCAGATCACAACCTCCCAGCCACTAGCAATGTCAGTCGACGGTGAGCTGATCGAAAATACGCCAGCAGACATAGACGTTCTGCCGGGCGCTGTACAGGTACTGACCGCAGCGCCTCGTGCGCCGCGTCGACGGTTGACTCCACGGCAATGACCGCACCGGCCAAGGGCGAGCGTCGGTACCATTTCGCCCGCCCTCGCATTCCGAACCTGGTATTGAACTGGCGCAAGAACGCGCTCATGATCATCTTTGCTCTGCTGGCCGCCAGGCTCTTTGTGCCGCTGCTTGCCGATCTTGATGATTCTTGGGACGTGATTGCAGACATGCGTTGGCCATGGGTGGTCGCCGCGATTTTGCTCCAAACTGTCAGCTTTCTCGGCAGCGGGGTGCTGCTCAAAGGACTCGTGCGCGTTGGTGGGGGCGACATCTCGGTGCTACGCGGCACCGCAGTGACGCTGGCCTCCAAAGCTGTTGGCATGGTGGCGGCAGGAATCGTTGGAGCGACGGCGTCAACCTACGCCTGGTGCCAGGACGGCGGTGGCAACCGAGAAGGAGCCGGCCTGGCTGCAACGCTCAAGCCAGTCTTCAACAACGGTGTGCTGCTACTCGCGTCCGTTTACGGTTGCACCCACCTTTTCATCCGCCACGAACTCACCGGAGCCGAGGCAATCGGATTCGCATCCACGCTCGGATTGCTGCTGACGCTGGGTTCGTTGGCGTGGTACTTCACGAAGAATCCCAAGGCAATCGACGCGCCGCTGAACAAAGTCTTCGCGCTGCTGGCGAAGATACGGCGGAAATCGTATGACCCTGACGCACATTCGTTTCGAGTCGAGCGCAACATAAACCGGATGCGCAACACCGGCCAGGCGCTGCGTTCCGGCGGATGGCGTATGCCAACTGCCGGAGCCATCATCAACGTTGCCTTTGATGCGCTCACCGTGCTCGCTCTGTTCAGGGCAACCAACAGCGACATTGGCCTTGGCGTAATGTTTACGGGCTACTCGGTTGCGTTACTCATTGGAAAGGCGGCGGTAGTACCGGGCGGCATCGGCGTTGTCGAAGCAACCATGGCATCGATCTACACTCAGCTCGGCCAGCCCGAAGTGATCGTGCTCAGCGTAGTTATCGCGTTCCGAATTCTCTCACTTTGGATCCCAGTCCTCCTCGGCATACCCGCAGCGTTCGGCCTTCAACGCGGACGAGGCCGACTGCGCGAGATCAAAGGTTCCTACCCCGGGCTCACCACCCCTACCACAAGCGGCCAATAGCCGTATCAACAGGGCCTGTAGGTCCACCCGCTTAGAAGTACTGGACGCCATCCAACCGGGCTAGCCATAGCAGCCGACCGAGCACCAACTCGCGAGAAGGTCCAGCTTGGCGTAGATCTCGCGTCCGCGTTCGGACAGCTCGAACGATGCTGGAATCGCTTCTAGGCGCGAGGCAATGTGTTCTGAGAAGATGGACTGTGAGTATGTCGTGGTGGCCCTTTGGGGTCTGTCAGGTTGGTTTGGTGACCAGCGGTGTGACTCACAGATGGACCGGCCCCGTAATTTTGGGTGCCATTATTCTGACTTGTCCGCTGCTGGTTGCTGAGCCAGTTGGCGTTGGTTCCATGGTGACTTGATAAGCAGCTTGTCCGTCCCGTTGGGTCGTGACTCATCACAGTGTTGTCCGGAGCGTGACGCCTGATGGCCACAACAACCGTTGTAGCAACTTCAGGAGAACCAGAAATGACAGACAGATTGATAGGCGTCATCGGCGTGGACACGCACCGATACACCCATACCGCATTCGCGCTAAGTCCGACTGGCGGAGTGATTGCCCATGGCGAGTACACCACCGATCAGTGCGGCTATCGCCAGCTCGTCGACTTCGGCATCGAAGCCCTTCCCGATGCTCGTTGCTGGGCTATCGAAGGAACCGGAAGCTATGGCGCCGGGTTGACCCGATTCCTGCAGAACTTGGGTGAGGACGTTGTCGAGGTTGAACGACCGAAACGCCCAGCTCGGCGTTCTCATGCCAAGTCCGACCAGATCGACGCGGTGCGTGCCGCTCGTCAAGCACTTGCTGACAATGGCATGTCTGCGCCGAAACAGGGCTCGGCTCGTGAAGCGCTTAGGGTGCTGTTGGCAACTTGAGCCAGTTGACGATCGCATTCGGCGAGCTCGCCTTCGATCAGTTCCAGTAACGCCATGTCTCGGGCCACGAACTCTTGTGCGGCGCGTCGTTGACCTTCAGGAACTGCGAGCGCTAAGCGGGCGACCTCAACGACCTGGACGGCCTTGAGCGTCCACATCCTCACCCCGCGTCTGGTCACATACTCACGGAGTCGTTCCGGTCCGAGCCGGATCACGCGTGCCGGGTCACATATGTGGGCCATAATGACCCGCAACGACCCGTTGTCGAGCCCGTGGCTAAAACAGGCAGTGAGATGCGGGAACGCGAGATCGACCTGGGCGTGCAGCTGGCGAACAAGCACGCTGCGGGCTTCGACCTTGCGGCGACGTTGCCCAACCCACGCTGCCTGAGTCGACATCGCCAACGACCGCTGCGTTGGCGTGTGGCCAAGCCCATCAATCAGCACTTCAGCCATGGCAAGACAGTCCTGAACATCGGTCTTCACCCGTCGCGCCCCAATGCGCCCTCGAGCGTCTTTCACGATCGCCGGGTTCAACTCGACGACATCTTGACCGGCCACGTCGAGCCTGGTCACCAAGCCGCGGTGATAGTGGCCCGCTGCTTCGACACCGAATCGGACACTGCCTGCCCCGACGAACTCGGCGAATGCATTCGCTTTCGCCAGCAGTTCCAGAACGCCGGTTTCGTTCAGCTCGAACGTAAACGGATCCACCACCACCTCGTGGCAATGATCCGCCACCAACGCCATCGCAGATCGCTTGCCGACATCGACCGGGACAACCAGACAACGCTCCCGATCCGCACCCCGAATTCGGGCCATGTACGCGGCCTGACTAGGACTCGAAACCAACATGAACTAGTTGGACTGTCGCTGGTGGTTAGGGCCGTTGGCTCCACCATTGTGCTCTCGCTTGGGCTGCAGGATGCTGTAAGTAGAGCGCACGCATATTAGCGATGATGCGATGAGCCCCTGAGATCGGTCCAGTTGGCGTGTCCCCCGAAAACTGGTCCCATCATCGGGGCCCTCTCAATGCGAGGACTCGATATTGCACATAGGAATTGTGACATGAGACGAGTCGAAAGAGCGAACGATCCGCTGGGATCGTTCGCTCCTAGTTTGGTTAATAGTTAGCCGTTCTTGAGTGTTTCGAGTTCGGCGCGGTTGGCGTCAACGAACGCCTGCTCGTAGCGAGCTGAAACCCGCATGTACACCTCAGTAATGTCCATCGAGCCACAGTCGTATGCGGCGAGTGCGACGTCGATCTCGTATGCCTGAATCTCTGCGAGCATCGCCTTGCCCTCGGCCGACATCGTCGGTGTTGCTGTCGAGAGGTCGTCGATCTGCTCCTGGGTCATTGCTGCCCATTGCTCTTCGCTTAGATCGCTGCCCGGCCAGACCACGGCTTCGTGGATTGGCTCGAGGCGTTGGTAGAGCACTTCGTTGAACTCCTCCTCGGACACGTAATCGAACCCTTTGTCGCTCACGCAACGAGACAGTTCGTCAAGCACGGTGGTGATTTCGGGATCAGCAAGAAGTCGCTCGTGCATCTCGTTGATCTCGTCACCGAAGGTGGTGAAGAGCTCGTTGTACGGATCAGAGGGGCTGAACTGTTCGTATGCCAGGTTCTGGCATCCGGTCGGGACTACTTCAGCAAAGTACTTGTTTGCGGCAGCGTCGTTTTCTTCGTCGGTGAGCGCTGGGTCCCAGTCGTAGCCGTCGTCGCCGTACAGCGCTTCGTAGTACGCAGCGACCTCGTGTTGACTCAGCGAAGCCAAGTAGATCTCGTTCGGGTCTTCGTGCTCGACGTACGACGACGAGTCGTGACCGGTCAAATCAGCGCCGACGGTTTCCTGATCGAACATTGAGGTGCTGATACCAAAGCCGTTGGTTTCGGTCCATTCCCGGGTACCCCAAGCTGGGCCGTCAGCTTCCATCGCGGTGTTGTGCCAAACCGCAGGGTCGATTGCTCGATACTCGAAGCCTTGTTGGGCCATACACTCTTGGACCCAATCGTTGATCTCGCGTTCTTGGGCCAGGTAGATGTCATCTTGGTCCTCGGCATCAAAGTTGATGCCGAAGAACGTTGCCAGCGGCGAGGTAATCTCGCTCGCATCACCGGTGGTCGCAACGGGCTCGTGCTCGCGTGCGCTCGCTGCGCCACAAGCTGATGCCAGCAGCGTCAGGGAAATTGCAGCTACGCCCCGACCTTTACGGCTGCGGCTACGGCTGCGTGATGATGTGACTTGTTGGACAGACACGGCGTCTGTTGGCTCCTTACCGTCCGTGGACGGTCTTGACTCGCATACGAATGTGCGATGTCTGAGCATCATGCGCCTACGGCGGTCCTCCTGTCGAGGTCACCGTGTGGCCACGGCAATGTCCGCTTTCGGCACCACTGGCTAGCGGCGCTAGCGTCGGTTTCGTGCCTGTTTCTTTTCACCGTTGCCCCGCTGCCTTTTGCGAAGCAGTCAGTGCGTGCTTAGCCCGGCGAGGACTCACATTCGAGCACCAAGGAGCGCCGGCAGTCCACCTGGTGTGGGGACAACACAGCGATGTCCAGTCGAACGCAGCCGAAGAATCAACGACCGTCGTCGTACTCGAAGAGCTGTCGATCGAGAGCTATGCGAATGCACTCGCCACGGGAGCAGATGGCGTCGTCCATGTCGACGCCTCGAGCGACATGATCGTCGACGCAATCGAGGCCGCCGTGCATGGTGCAGTCATCCTCCCCCGCCAGGTGGCCCGTTCGCTGGCGAGCGAAGTTCACCGCAGGCAGCCCCGTAGCGAGCTATCGGAGTCTGACCTCTCGCTGTTGCGCGCAATCTCGGCGGGCCACACGGTCACCGAGATCGCCAACGAGCGGTTCTTTAGCGAACGCACCGTCCGCCGACACCTCCAAGGTGTCTATATCAAGCTCGGCGTGCAGAACCGCGCTGAGGCCATCGCCGCCGCCACCCGCATTGGTATTAACGACTGAGGTCTCTACGGTGTCGTCGATGTTTGAGGCAATGTCGAAGACGTTGAAGACTGCGATGCGACTGATTGGAGCGAGCCGTCATTCGGCGCTGCCACTGGTGCGCGAACGCGTCCAGCCAGTGATGCACTCGGCGGCGCGGCAAGCGCTCGCGCTTCTTGTTGGGTCGGCCTTGATCGGCGCCGCCGTTGGGTTCCTCGTTCAAGCCGACCTGGGTCTCGCCCCATACGACGTGTTGTCGTCTGGCCTCGAACAGCGTCTTGGCATATCGCTGGGGCAGGCCGGATGGATCGTTGCCGCGGTTCTGTTCGTGGTGTCCTCTGCACTTGGACACCGTCCGAGCGTCTGGGGTATCGGCTACATCGTTGCCAACGGTGTCGCCGTCGACACAACTGCCTGGCTACTTAACTCACCAAACTCGACGCCGGCCCGGGTTGGGTTCGTCGTTGCGGGAATCGTCATCATGTCGGCCGGGGTGAACGTGGTGCTCTACTCGGGCACGACGGGCGGTCCCTTCGAGCTCTTGATGCTTGCTGGCGAGGACCGGGGCATCAACCGCATGCACACTCGCTATTTCCTCGATGTCGCCGTTCTCGTTCTCGGGATCGTATTGGGCGGCGCATTCGGAGTCGCGACGATTGTGTATGCCGCGCTCATGGGTGTCATCTTGCAAGTCACTCGGCAGGTATTCCTGGACTACGACGCCGGAAAGCAGCTACGGCTTGCGCAAGATCGTACGAGTCCGTGACGAGATAGCTGGTCAAGGGCTAATCGAGCCACTCGCCCCGCAAGTTCTGCGGGGCAGCTACCTCATCAGTTGTCGATCTGAAGACTGCGGATGGTTGGCCCGTCGGGGAAGTCATCTTCGAAATAGGGCCCCGTCGTAACCGTTCGGCCCGCGTTGGGTGCCGGTCATCGTGAGTCGGGCAACTTCGTTGCCGTCGGATTCCACCAGGGCCAATGAGCACTCGACGGTAATGTCGCCCACTACCACGCAGCCGAACCCTTCGGGACCATCGACTGGCACCGCCCGACCTGCCGTAATCGGCGTCGGCAAGTCGTTGAGGAGATCATAGGTGGGGCACCGGTAGGTCTGAACTCCAGTCGCAATACGGCCGGTAAGCGGGGCCCAGGATCGCTGCAATTGCAAGGATCTTTTGGGCCCTGTACTCTTTCGTAATGCTTAGCGCACCATTTTGTCCAGTTGATTAGCTCACCCGGAGTTCAACGGGGCTACGGGATTGGCGTTCGGTCTTCCAGCCCGTCGAGACAAAGGGCCCGGCATTGCTGAACGGGCGGAGATCTGTCCGACTGGAACGGATTGTCATTCGGTTCTCAGGAGGAGTCCGTCGGGGCCGGATCCGACTTCGTTGTGAACGGTTAGCCGGTGTTCGACACCGTCGAGGTCGACCGCTGTAACGATGACGGTTTGAGGAACGGTCTCGGGTTCAGGAATGTTCTCGAACTCGATCGAGAGTAGTTCTGCGAAGGGACCAAGCCCGACTTGGCCAATGATCGGCGTGGTGATCTGCGGGGCAGATTCATCTTGTTGGCTGGTCGGGTATGAACCCCAAAGCAAGACCTGAGGGTTGCTGGCGGGTCCGTTGTCGCCGTAGTCGATGCTCTCGTTCCCGACATAGATTCGTATGCCTTCGTATTGTTCTGGGCAGGCAACGGCAATTGCCAAAGTGCGGAACCGCCAGCCACTATGAACGGCGGGTCCGCTCAGGACCTGAGTTGATGCAACCTTCTGCACGGTGTCGAGTTCGATTGCCGGATTGAGGACCCGGCTGAATCCGTCGACCTCGTCGCGATAAAGCGTGCTTGCACCGCAGGTCGGCGTTTCGCTGAGCGTGTCACCTGAATACCAGCTGCCCTCGCTGCGGGCGCTGGCCTCGGCAAAGTTGTCGATGAGGGGTCGGCTGAGGTCAATCGCTGGCGGTTCGGCGGCAGAATTCACGAAGGCCGGCGCAAAGATGCGCAGATCGTTGCCATCAAGCTCGCCCGGTGCGAGGTCGTAGTCATGAAACGGATACAAGAACTCATAGACGTCCACGAAGACCCCGGTGTCGTCGCGTCGGCCAAGCACAATTGAGGACTCCGTTCTCCATACCGCGGTCCTTGGGTCGACGAAACGGAACCACGAAGCGGGATCGTCGTTGCGCCACCTCGCCAACCGGAACGATCGTTCCTCGTCCGCGAACGCGAAGGTGAAACCTGAACCGTCGTTGACCATCACAGTCCTCAGTCCCGGTCCATATTGGCCTCGTTCGGCTGCGGTCAGGCAGTAGGTGAATTCGCCAGAGGGATCTACCCCGAATACATCCAACCCAAGACAGTTCACCATCGCGGCTCGATGCCCGTCGGCCTGGGCCTGAGCGTGGGCTGTGGTTATCTCGATTTGGGGCACCTGCCATGACGATTCAGGCCCGTGTACCTCCTCACCAGGCACCACTTCGATGGCGCCATTGGTGCTGCACGCAACCGAGAAATCGCTGCAGCCTCGACGCACCACGAAGTCGGGATACATGACCATCATGTGCAGCGGAAGTTCGATGTCGTCGGCCCATCGAAGCGGCGCCAGCAACTCAAATGATGGCAGAGCACTCGCGTGCTGCGGCTGTGCAGCAGGGACGATCGCGTCCAGAATTGTCGCCGCGGTCTCGTCGCCCAGCTGGGCTATCACGTGGTCGTAGACCTGCAGCTCCAGGTACCAATCCCCAGAAACAACCCTGACGTACCCAGTCCTATCGTCGACACCAGTCTGCTGAGTGCCCGTAACTCTCTGAAAGTTCCCGATACCGACAACGACTGCTGGTTGTCCATTGTTGAGGTCGATCAACACTCCCGCAGAGATCCCTTCGACTGTGTTCCGCAGGTCCGTGTCGGACCGCACGACATAGTCCTGACCGTTCGGCAAAGTCCCGACTATCTCGTTGGCAAGGGTGCCCGCTCGCTCTGCCCACCACGGGACGTCAGATGATTCTGGTGTGGCAGCAGACGGTGTCTCGTCTCGGTCCGGCATTGCGGTGCTGGTCGCACGCTCTTCACCATCTGAGGCAGTGGGGGCCCCCGCAGATGCGTTATCAGCCTCAGTGCCGTTGGAGCTGCAACACGTCAAGACCAGCACTACACCGATCCCGAGGCACCACGTGGTTGGACTTGCCACACCGCCCACCCTACAACCGACACATTGACGGCCAGGGTCGGCAAGCCTCGATGAGGGACCACTCCCTAACTGAATTACAAGAGTCTGCGGACCAGCAGCACCAAGCCAGCAAAAGGTGCTGCAAACGCGGGTACGCGCCAGCTGAGGCTCCACGAGGCACGTACCGACCCGCAAGGGGTTAGAGACTACGGCTCACAGCCCAAGGTGTAGTCGGTGCTGGTCGGGCTGATTCTGACGAGGGTGCATCCTCCTGCGGGGGCGGGTCCGGTGGCGCCTTCTTGGTCCCCAAAGCGGCGAATGCTCATGGTTGCTCCCGAGCTGACAAACGCAGAGAATTCGGTGTCGCGCACGTCGTCGCTTTGCTCAAAGAGTTTGCACGTCGGTCCGATGCAGATCGCCTCAAGCGGGCTCCCAGCCTCCGAGAGCTCCACCTTCACAATGGCCCATCCGGAATCTGTGGTGGCGTCGCTCCCGGTGCACGCTCCAAGTAGCAGCGCGCAGCCAACCCCGAGAGAAGCAATCAACACCCTCCATGTAATCCGCCGCAGCATGATGAGACAGTAACGGCTCGCAGCTACAACAGTGTTAGTGCGGCGACCCTGGTTGCCAACGATCCGTCCGCTGTCGCGACGTGCATGTCGAGAATACGGCGGGCTGAGCAGTCCGTCCAGCGGCGCGCAATTGCCGATCGACCAGAGACCCGGCGGATCGGCAACCGCTCACTCTTCTTGTGGCATGTGAGGTGCTAGTAGATCCAGATTTTGACGATCTGGCCGTTTTGGACGGTGACCTCGACCCGGGTGTCTGACGACGATTTGGCGGATTCGGCCCAGGTGGCGAGCGTGGTGCTTGCACCGCTGGACTGCATGACAGTCGCATCAGCTTTCACCGTGACGGTCTTGTCGCCGAAGCGAAGCTCAACCTGGCCGTTTGCGGCAACGGTCACTTGGTCGATCCGGACGTTGGCGACACCAGAAGAGTCCAGCACGTTCTGCCACGACTGCACACCGTTGATGGTCAGCAGGCGTGGCACCCAGCCCGAGGTGCGCCCGGTTGTGATCTCGATCCACTCCTCGCTGCCGATCGAAGCGCGTTTGCCGGTTGCTGTGACGTTGACCGCCGAGGCGCCAACGGTGCCGGCTACATCTTGGTCATAGCCAGGATCGGCTCGAAGAACGAGTCGGTCGGTAGCGGAGGTCAGGCCGACGATTCCGACGGTTCTTGACTCGACAGAGGGCAAGAGCACCGTCTGTGGGGCTGCAGGTACGACACGCAGGAACGAGGCATCAACCCAGCCCGTGCCGGTGCGGAAACCAATCTCGCGCCAGACGGCCTCACCCACTTGGATGCGGGCGCCTGTACTTGGGATCGACACTGCGTTGTTCGGCAGCGTGCCGATCCGGACGCTGTCAGGTCCAGGACGAGTGCGCACGGTGAGCGCTGCGCCTTCATTGATGCCGACAACCTCATAAATCGCAGGTTCGTCTCCTGCAAGATCCCGGATAGCCGGTGTCGGCGTTGCCGTTGGTGAAGGAGCCGCCGCTGCGGGAGCAGGGGCGGCTGTGAGGTAGCCAGCGAACACCCAGCCGGTGCCGGTGCCGTACTTGATCTCTCGCCATTCGGCGCCATCCACTGATGACCGCAGACCAGTGCTTTCAATGCCAGTCGCGTTGAAAGCGAGCGAGCCAAGGAGAGCATTTGTCGCACCTGGGGCCTTGCGCACGTTCAGTGACGAACCAGTCTGAATGCCGGTGACTTTGTACAACGCTGCAGCATCGCCGGTGAGCTGGGTAACAACAGCAGTGCTAGCAGGCGCCGGTGCGGCTGCGGGCGCAGCAGTTGCCGCAGCCGGTGGCACCGTGGTGGCTTCGACGGCAGCGCTCACAGGGGTTGGTGCGGCCTCGATGACTGGAGTCACCGTGGCCACGTCGCCCGTTGAAACGGCCGCGTTGTCATTCCCGCCGCGAGTGGACAGGTAGACAACGAGTGGCCCCAGCACGGCAAGAAGCGCGACAACTCCAAGAGCAATTTTGAGTGTCTTGTTGTCCTGATCATGATGACGAGGGGGATCCGTCCGATCGAAGTCGACGTTTGTTGGATAGTCAGACATGGGATTCTCCGGGCTGGCGATCAGCCAGCCGAACCTTTCTACAGGGGGTGAATGCAGGAGATGCGAGCGAGCCGGAGGGCGTCACTCCCAACGCCGACAGCGCTCGGAGTGACCGCTGATCCGGACCCGCTCTCGAAAAATCTAGGACGCACCCCGAGGCGCCGACATGACACATGCGTGCCATTCGGCTTCCCAAAATGCGGCACCTACCTCGTCTACACCGACAGGCCCGGCACCGCCCGGGTGGCAGGCGCCAGGGAACCAGCGTCCTCGGCCAGGGTTTAATGATGAGCAGACTGGTGGAGCTGGACAGACTCGAGTGGCGCCCGATACCAAGCGGCGGCCGCTCGCGTCTTCTACTCTTGCTGAGGTGAGCACTCCGAACGAGCGGCCCGAACTACCTGATACCTGGGCCGCAGCAGTGAACGAGGCAGACTTCGTGTTGTGCGAGATCGTTGTACCAGCACCGACCCACCAATGGGCCGGTGGTTATGGGTCCTCCCATGAAGGCGTTGTGGTGATGGAGATCCTTGCTGTTGTAGAAGGTGCCGAGGTCTCAGTCGAAACGCATAGGTCTGGAGAGGCACCTCCACCTGATCTGCGACGATCGTTCTTGCTCCGGGATCTCGTTCAGGCTGTCTTTGCTCTCGACAATCCCGCTTTCGAGCTACCGCAGACGCTGACGCTGGACGAAGAGGATCGGACGATCAGCGTCGATGGCGAGCCCTACCTGTTCAGGGGCTACTCTGCCAACGGTCGGGCGTGGCTTGGCGCCGCGACGTTGAGCGATAGACGCGAGGTCGTTCTGAGAGACCCCATGGGGGCGCGACCAACAGCACTAGCCGCCCGGAAGAACTGCGCACTGCCCGACCGGCGTCCATCGCATCACTAACGAACCGTGGCCATTGGGTAGCCGTATCAACGGCCGTGCGTGCTTCAGGGGTGGCCTTTTGTGGCCCGTCAGGCTGGTCCGGTGACGACTAGTCACGTCCCTGCGGGCGACACGACCAATCGCGACACCACACTCGGCCAGCCACAGGACCCCCGGGCCGAGAACTCGGCGCTCACTAATGTCTCACAGACCAATGCCTCATCTCCTTGTTTAGTCGGGTTGCTTAGTCGGGTGCAGTAGGTTCAATCCCCGGTGAACGAGTTCAAATCATGGAGAGTTCGATGCGTCTGAGATTGGGTCAAGAGGTCAAAGCTTCCGATGGTGCGGTCGGCGAGCTTGGCGATGTGGTGATCGATCCGGTAGCGAGGGCGGTGACTCACATCGTTGCTGAGCCGCGCCATCGGCATCATCTGGCTCGGCTAATTCCGATCGGTCTTGTCGAGGAGCGTGAGAGCTCTCTGGTAGTTGCTCTCGACATGGCGGGGGTTCGCCGGCTCCAGCGGGTGGCGTATTCGGAGTTCATTTTGATGGGTGGCTCGATCGAGACAGAGGATGACTGGGATGTGGGTACTCAAGATGTGCTGGGTATGCCATATTGGTCGGGGTCTGTCGCTGAACCGCTGAAGTTCTCCCGAATCGATGTTTCATATGATCGGATTCCGAAGGGAGAGTGCGAGATTCGGCGGTTGAGCGAGGTCGTGGGCTCCGATGATGCGGTTCTTGGTTCGGTAGAGGGGTTCTTGGTGGATGGCGTGGACTTAACCGATGTCATTGTCCGTACGGGTCCGTTTCAGGCTGGCCGTGTCGTACCGATCGGTGCAGTTGCCGAGGTTCGGAACGATCAGATTCGGTTGGCGATCGGGCTGGAGACCTTTGGCCATCTGCCGTCGAGCACCGGTCTTGAAAAGCCTGATGGGTCGCGTGAATCGTTGCCGGGATCGCCAGTGGCGTTGGGTGCCAACCAGATCGTTCGCCGCTTCAGGCATGCCGCCCGTAAGCTCGGGCGCTGACTCGACTTGTTACCCCGGGGGGATCGCGATCGATATGCAACGCTGACGCAGTGGGCTGACTTTGCACCGACCGAAGACTTCTGCGTCGGGCTGTTGAAGGGGTTTGCACGGTGACACGTTTGCGTCATGTGTTGGGGCGGGCAGGCGAGCATGATGGCGAGATCGGAGTGTGCTCACCGCCGTGATGTGGTTTAGCGCGTTTCGACTCGTAGCAACTCGAACTGGTAAAGGACTGGCACTGGTGTTTCGGAATAGACTTGTATCTCTCTGTTGGCTTCGTGGCGGTCAGCGTCACACCCAAAGCGTGCAGGACCTTCTCGGGCGATGGCTCGCGGTTCCGTTTGGGCGAGCGGTTGTGCTTGGTTGTGCGATGCTGTTGGCTGGTTGTGCTGGCGCTAGTGAGTCTGTGGCCGTCGCAAGCACGACCGAAGACGTGACGGTTCAAGATGTGCAGCGAGCGCTTTTCGGGTTCGGCGACGTTGCCACAGACGTGGAATTGAAGGCTGTGCAAGATGAGAATGCAGCCTTCGAAGAGCGGGTTGCACAGTGCATGGTTGTGGCCGGATTCGAGTACTACTCGCCTCCGATCGATGTCACCGCGTTTGCCGCCGATGATGTCGATTACAACAGTCGCGAGTATGCCGAGACCCATGGATTTGGCTACACGACGACACTCGGCGAGGAATCGGTCATGAACGAGCAAGAATACCAAGACCCGAACGCCGCCTATCTCGGGTCACTAAGCCCAAGTGAACGCGATCAGTTCTACGTCGTTCTGTACGGTGACCAGTCGGGCGTTGAGAACATCGAATCCGACGATGACGTCGCGACCGCTGAGGATGGACAACCGGCACTTCTTCAGCCCACCGGTTGCTACGCCGAGGCTGCGTCGAACGACTCACGAGCCAGCCAAGCATTCTACGAAGCGCACAGTGACGAGATCAACGAGATGTATGAGCTGGCGGAGTCAAGCCCACAGGTGCAAGCGGCACTGACCGACTGGTCACTGTGCATGGCCGAGCAAGGTCACGACTTCGCGACCCCTGACGATTTCGACACTGTCATGGATCCGTACATGAGCGACCTGTACTCAACGTCGACCCACCCGGCCAACGAGTTGAGTGAAGACAAATTAGCGGCACTGTCAGACGAGGAGCGAAATGAGCTGTGGTCACAGCCCGAGCAGTATGACCAGGCCCTCCTTGCCGAGGCACAGCGCTATGAGATCGAAATCGCGGTCGCGAGCTGGGATTGTGGCCAGGGTGACCTCTACGACAGCTATCAGATGGCGATCGAGGAGCTGCAGCAAAAGTACGTCGAAACGAACTTGGCCGAACTCACCAAGCTGCTTGACCAATAACGCGATCAACACCGTCCTTCTAGCCCGCATGCTCGTGTTGTGGGAGCCGAGTTGACGATGGAGCGTACGGCACCTGTGAGATCTGCAACCAACCAATCGGCGCAGAGCGGCTGCCGCTACACCGTTTCATCACGCACGCGGGATAGCTGCGTCGCAGGTTCTCGACGTTCAGGACCGTCGAGCGCATCCACTAGCCACACGCACACAAACGCAACCGCGTTGACGGCCTCATCCTGGTGACCGGCGCCGTCTTTTGCACGGGCTGGCTGATCCGTGAGGCGCGGAGTGAGCGTCAAGAGATCGCGATGAAGTACGCAGCCTCGGTCGAGCCCGTGGAGGGCGAGTCGGCCGAGCGCTGGGCGTGGTTCAACGTCGCGCAGAGCTGTCGGTCACTTGGCGCTGAGTTGTTGATTCCGATCGATCCAGTCGAGACGCTTGTTACCCAGGAAGTTGGTTCAACAATGTCCGTTCGTGATGCAGACCGGATTGTCGTCTGCCGCTGCACTGTCGGAGCGGTTGATGCAACAGATGGGCTTGAAGCGCGCTGTTCGTGGCAAGATGGAGCGAACCACCGTTGCTGAGGATTGGAGCAGGGACGATGGAGCTAATGGAGCTGTTTGCGGACAACACCATCAAGGCCAAAGCCAAGGCCACGAAACTCGGGGTAGCGCTGCAGAGCGGGGATCTCGCTATTGGTGATCTGATCGATTTCGCGCAGGACAAAACAGGCAAGGACAAGGCCACTTGTATCGAGGGCATCGAGTACGCAACGAAGAACGGATCGAGGTTGACCAACGATCGACTCCTCGACTTCCTGACCGATGCTTTGCAAGACGATGAACCACGGGTGAAGTGGGAGAGCGCGCACGATCGGCAACGTTGCCAGCTGCTACACGAGCTATCTTGAAACGACGATCGAGCATCTCCTCGATAACGCACACGACCAGAGTGATGTCGTTCGCTGGGCTACCGCCACTGCCCTAGCAGAAATCCTCAAACTCGAGACCAACAACAGTTGCATGCTCAGGTCGATTTGGCCTTCCCGCATGTCGCGGATTGTTTCAGCCATGGCCTGGACAACGCGTCGCTGCGGATCATCATGGGTCACATCTGTGACCCGGCCAGGGTCGTGCGCCTGGGACCCAAACGGCTCCGCGCCTACGTGGTGAACCGGTGCGTTCAGATGTGGCGATCCAAAGCAGACCAGGTCGTCGAGGCTGCCGCCCAGGCACTCGCTGTTCCCGAAGGTCAACGCATGGCCGCTCAGCAGTTTGTGGCCCAAGACGTGGCATTGCTTGAGCTAGTCGAGGCCGAGATCGCCGAGTGTGACCGTCAACTCGCTTCGGTTCTGGTCGAAACTCCAGCCGGCGTGCTTACATCGATTCCGGGTGTTGGTCACCACCGCCTCGTATTACGCCGCTGCTCTTGGTGACCCTCACCGGTTCCGAAACGCTGATTCCGCGTACCGGTATTCGGGTTTGTCGCCAACCAGCTATGAATCGGCTGGGAAACGATCAAACCGAGTGCACATCAGCAGAGAGGGATCGGTTCCGTTGCGCCACGCGATCATCACACTTGGCCATGGCGTGCGCACCCGCGAACCCGACTTCGCCCACTACTACCGGCGACTGGTCTCATCGGGCAAGGCGCCTCTGGTGGCTTTGGTGGCTGTTGGCCATCGGGCACACCGGTTGGCGTTCGCGATGATGCGAACCCAAACGCTCTATGACGCTGATCAGTGGGTCGCAGCTGTTGAGAAGGGTCGGGCCGTCAAGGCTGCGTTAGCGACCTGAAACGACGTACCCGACCAAGAACCCCACACTAGGGAGAACCGCCACACCACGCTGAGGACAAGCGCTCCCGTAGAAAAACGCCGTGCCCCACCACAACACGAGCACGCCAAGACTTCCAGCCGCCGCCACGAGCGAGCGCGAGCAAACCAGCAAGACGCCGTGCGGGACACGCCCCCAAACCCCGGACCAGACTCAGGCCAGCCAGACCACACATCGCCCAATCACAGCCTCCCGCGCCCGCAAACAACCTTGACAACTGTCCCGACTTCTACCGCTACCTGTAGTCACCTTCCTGAGCGGCCTTCACAATGGTAGGCCACGCCGCTAGGAGAATCATCTGACGCATTGACGCGAATGTCCGAAATCCGCTAGTACTAGGGCCAGGGTTCAGTCAAGATAGGCACATGGCAAGCTCAGACCTTGATGACGATCAGCGCTACCGGGCTCTCAAGAGTCGCGACCGCCGCTTCGACGGTGTCTTTATCGTCGGGGTACGTACGACTGGCATCTACTGCCGCCCGAGCTGCCCGACACCCGTGCAGCCGCTCAGAAAAAACGTGGACTTCTTCAACACGACAGCGGGAGCCCAACGGGCGGGACTGCGAGCCTGCAAGCGCTGCCGACCCGACGCCACACCCGGCTCGCCCGAATGGAACGTTCGCAGCGACCTCGTGGGTCGGGCCATGAGGCTCATCGGCCAGGGGATGCTCGACACAGGATCGGTGCAAGACCTTGCACGCGAACTCGCCGTCACGGAACGACATCTTCGTCGCATCATGATCGAGACGGTTGGTGCGCCGCCGCTGGCAATTGCCCGAGCACAACGAGCCCAAGCCGCCCGGACCCTCATCGAGACCACCTCGATGTCGTTCACCGACGTTGCGTTCGCTGCCGGATTTAGCAGCCTTCGTCAATTCAACGACACCGTTAAAGCCGTTTTCGACGCAACGCCAACCAAACTGCGCAAACAACGTTCGGTCGGTGACGATGCTGGTGCTGTCACATTGCGGCTGCCCTTCCGAGCACCGCTCGCAGGCGAATATCTCATGACGTGGAGCTCTCAACGGACCGTTGCTGGCGTAGCCCATGTCGACGATGACGTGCTGACCACCGCCTTGCGGCTTCGCAAGGGCTGCGGAATCGCCCGCTTGACGTTCTGCGACGAGTGGGTGCAATGCACGCTCGAGCTCGACGAAATCGCCGACTTGGCAGTCGCCGTCGCGCAATGCCGCGCCATGTTCGACCTTGATGCCGACCCGATCCACATCGACGAGACGCTCACCAAGCTCGGCGCAATTCAGCCGTACGTCCACGCGTTGCCTGGTCTTCGGTCACCAGGGTCAAGCGACGGGTTTGCGACACTCGTGTTTGCAGTGCTCGGCCAGCAGCGAAGTGTGTCGGCAGCCAGAACTTTGGCCGGGCGTATTGTCGGCGTAGCCCGAGGTGCCAATGCGAGCGATGACTCTGCATCCGCGGAACCAGAAGCACTTGCCCCATTCCCAGAGCCAGCCGACGTAGCGAACCTTGACCTGGATGGCATCGGGTTGACAACACGCACCATCGACACGCTGCGATCGGTAGCCGCGATGTTCGATGGTCGGTCACACGAACTTGGCCCCGGTGGCGACCGAGACGATCTGCGAACAGAACTCGTCGGCGTTAACGGCATTGGCCCGTGGACCGCGAATTACATCGCCATGCGCGTCCTGGGTCACCCCGACATCTTCCTAGCTGGAGATCTTGTCGCAGACCGTTCGGCGCTGACCCTCGGGTTGACGCCCGAACTCATCGAGACGGCAAGTCCCTGGCGTAGTTATCTCACACATCACCTATGGGCAGCGTCGGCCGCCCTGAAAGCAGAATCATGAGCCTGTCTACTTCAACCCTCGCTAGTCCGGTGGGCCCGTTGCGCATGGTCGCAACCGACGATGCCCTTCTGGCAGTGCTGTGGCCAGAGGAGCGCGACGGCCGGGTGAAGTTCTCATCAGATCCACAGGCTGGATCCAACACAGTCCTCGATAGAGCTACCGTGCAATTCGAAGAGTATTTTGATGGCCAACGGCGGCATTTCGACCTGCCGCTTGAGCTGCGAGGCACCGACTTCCAGTGCCAGGTTTGGACAGCCCTTGCCGAGATTCCTTTTGCAGAAACGTCAACGTATAGCAAACAGGCGGCAGCGATCGGTCGTCCTCGGGCAGTTCGAGCTGTGGGTTCAGCGAACGGACGCAACCCCCTGTCGATCGTGCTGCCATGTCATCGAATTGTTGGTGCGAACGGGAAGTTGACCGGTTTCGCTGGAGGTCTCGAGACAAAGCAGTGGCTGCTCGATCATGAGGCGATGGTGTCCGCTGGGTAATGTGTCGCGGAGCTATCTGGCACGTCACAAACCGAAAGAGTCATCATGGGCGAGAGCATTGGGCTAACCGCAGAAGAAGTACTGACCACCACGCGGTCTGTACGAAAACGTCTTGACCTGGAGCGTCCAGTTTCACGAGAGACAATCACCGAGTGCATCGAGATGGCGCTGCAAGCGCCAACTGGCTCCAACGCGCAGGGCTGGTCGTGGATGATCGTCGACGACCCGGCAAAGAAGCAGATCATCGCAGATCACTACCGCGAGATCTATTATCCGTATCGAGAGCAGAGCTCTCGAATGGATCCAGGTGACGCTCAGTCGCAGCGCATCTCCGACTCGGCGAACCATCTAGCCGAGACACTTCACGAGGTGCCAGCGATGGTCATCCCTTTGCATGCTGGGCGGCTCGAAGGCGCTGACAGCTTCCGTCAGGCGTCGTCATGGGGTTCAATCCTGCCCGCAGTGTGGAGTTTCATGATGGCCCTGCGGACCAAAGGCATGGGATCCGCGTGGACGACCCTGCATTTGCCGCGCGAGAAGGAAGTCGCCGAGCTGCTCGGCATCGACTTTGACAGCTGGACACAGGCAGGCCTTTTCCCAGTCGCGTACACCGTTGGTACCGATTTCAAACTCGCGAAGCGTCAACCAACCGAGAATTTCATTCACTGGAATGAGTGGTAGCGGCGCCCTGTTCGGGTAGGAAGTCGACCTATGCCCAATCGCATCAGTCGGTCGAGCGCCCTTCCTGTCGACCTCTTCGCCAATGAACCGGTTTTCGATCTTGAGCTTGGGGAGATATGGCAGCGCGACTGGATCTTTGCCACCACGGTCGACGCGGTAGCTGACCCGGGCGATTTCGTTGCGGTCATGATTGGTCGACAACCGGTGATTGTGGTGCGAGGTGAGGACTACGCGCTGCGAGCAATAGCGAACGTGTGTTCACACCGTGGCATGCGTCTCGTGGATTGCTCGGGCAGCGCATCGCGATTCTCATGTCCCTACCACGCCTGGACCTATGACCACGATGGCGACTTGCTCAGCGTGCCCTACGCGTTGCCCAACGAAGTTGACCAGCGCCAGCACGGGCTCGAGGCGTTCCGTGTCGAACAGTGGCACGGGCTTGTCTTTGTGAACCTCGACGTTGACGCCGGGTCGTTGCAGGAGCGGCTACACGTCATCGATGCCTACGTCAAACCGCTTGGCGTCGACCGCTTTCATCACGATGTGCGCGGCGAGACCAGCGAAGTTTGGAACGCGAACTGGAAGCTCATCTTTGCGAACGCCATGGACTCATACAGCCATTTTCGAGTTCATTCAGAGACGGTGGAACCAACGAGTCCCACCGATGCCGCCTACTACTTGGCTGGTTCAGCGCACGCAACGGTGAGCGGTGGTGAGTCCGCTGAGCGAGCTGACCATCTGGTGATCTCGCTACCGCCGTCATTCGTAGCCATCGTGTATCCCGACTCCATGTTGTGGCAAGCGCTTGTGCCGCTGGGGGTGGGCACGACCGAGGTCCGTATCGGCCTGGCCGGAGAAAAACCTGGCGATGATGGCTCGGTCGTCAGCCTGCCAGGGTGGGAAGCCTCGTTCATTGATGAGGATCGCTCGATATGTGAGCGTTTGCAGGCGAATGCTGCGGTTCGCTCCAGGTCAGGACCACTGCTCGAGATAGAGCGGCCACTTGCCGACTTTCACGACTATCTCGCCTGGCGCCTTGCGAAGAAGTCGCCCGAACCTCCTGTGGTCGCTGCGCTGCCCGGCGATCGTCCTGAGCCGCCTCATCTCGCGTAGGGCTGCACGACAATTTTGGGACCTGCCTCCACGTTTGGTTGGCGGTGAGCGACAATGTGGCAGACCTCTTGAGCAAACGATGACCTACGACCCATATCCACAGACCACGGCTCTGCCGACAGCCCATCCGTTCCCGATCACCGAGGAGCTCCCTGCCGTCGTGGCTGGTGCGCGCCGGGGCCGATCAGGCAACGGCGGTGGCGCAAAGTGGCTCGCTGCGTTTCTCGTACTGCTCATTGCGTGCGCGGTCGGGTTGCTGGTGTTACTAAACGGGCGCTCAGATGGCACCGGAGTATCAGCCTCAGTCGAACCCACCATCGCGGCGAGCGAAGCGGCTCCAGATGACAGCACCCAAGGCGACGCGAACCAGAGTCTTGCTAGTCAAGATCCTGGCTATTTCCAAGTCGTCGGCGTACCCGACGGATTGAACATCCGATCTGGCCCCGGTACCAACAACGACATCATCGGTGCGCTCGCAGCCGGGCAGCGGCACGTCTTCGCAACGGGTCAACGTTCTACGGTCAATGGCGGTAAGTGGACACAGGTCGTCTTCGGCAGCGGCGACGGGCTGGGTTGGGTCAGCTCCCAATTCCTGTCACCTGATACTGCGCCCGACGATTCGTCTTCCGAGGCGTCGCCCGACACCGCGTCGCCAGGTACCGGATCTCCATCTGAGGAGTCCCAAGCAGATGCCTCGCCGGGAGCGTCTCCAGAAAGTGGTGCCGGCGCGAATACTTCGGTCGTGTGCTTCGAATCAGCCGATCCACCAGGACGAATTGCGCGTATCACGTTTACCAATCGCACCGAGATCGGCGGACAACTGCGAGTGCTCGACGGCGAGGTCATCGACTATGCCGTCGACGGTGTTCTGACGGACGGGCGTGGCGCCGTCACCTTGACGAACGCTGCCACCGGTGAACAGGCAGATCAAGCCTGGGCGTTTAACCCGGCTTCGGTCGACCTTGGCAACGGATCAGTGCTGGCCGTGGTCGGTTGCGACACTATCGCGCTTCCATAAATCGTTCTGATACGGCTGGCAACACCCACGTCATCGGCGGGTTCCAAGGCAGTGCTGACTTTGATCCTGGCGGCGGTGCTATCGAGCTCACCCCATCGGCGGTTGGGACGTATTCTTCGCGGTGTACTCAGTCGAAGCTGCCAGGCGTCCAGTGCGGCCGATGCGCCGAACCTTCTAGTCCCGACCAGCGGACTACTCGCAACCACGACACGACGTAGGCTGAAAGTATGAGCGTCAAAGTTGAACTTGCAGACCTGGCCGAGCATGTCACGACGCGCGGGGCTGGCTACCTGGTCACGACCGGCACCGACGGCCGACCACATACGACCCAGGTGCTCTTTGAGCTGGCTGGTACCACGCTGCGCGCCCCCGCAGGGCGCAAGACAATTCGCAATATCCAAGCGCAATCGTTAGTTGCATTGCTTTGGCCGCCTGCATCAGATGACGATTTCAACCTCATCATCGACGGCACCGCAACGGTTGTCGACGTGAATGACGAAGGACTGGGATACGCCGAGATCCAGGCCACGCATGCAATCTTGCATCGCAACGCAACGAGCTCCTAGGTCATCGCTTGGTAGACCGCCGCTCGTAGCTGGCGGCGCAGCGGGTAGGTGTCCGACGGAAGTAACTGCGTCATGAATATCGCTGTGATCTCTTCGACGGGGTCGATCCAGAACGCGGTGCTCGCAGCGCCGCCCCATGCGAATTCGCCAGGTGAACACAGGCTGCCGTTTGCTGCGGGGTCTTCGACCACCGAGAATCCAAGGCCAAAGCCCATGCCATCCATGGCGACCTCGGCAAACAGCGACTGGCCGAGTTCGTTCAGCAACTTGCCATCAGGTAGGTGATTCAAAGCCATGTACTCAAGGGTTCGCCGTCCGATGAGCCGGTTGCCGTTGCCCTCACCGTTGTGCAACAGCATTGATGCGAACTTCTGATAGTCGCCAATGGTTGAAACCAGTCCGCCACCACCTGACAAGAACGCCGGGGGAGCCAGGTAGTTGCTCGTGCCGGCGGCGTCGATCCGGGTCAGGCCGGAATTTGGAACCTGTGCATAGAGCGAGGTGAAACGGTCTGCCGAGGTGCTCGGCACGCTAAACCCCGTGTCCATCATCTGTAGCGGTTCGAAGACCCGCTCGGCGAACGCCTGTGCGAGTGTCTGACCCGTGATCGCTTCGATGACTGCGCCACAGACATCGGTCGACATGGAGTAGTTCCACGACGTGCCTGGTTCGAACAACAGCGGTTGTTTTGCAAGGCGACGCACGCCTTCGCTGAGTGAGTAGTCGGCGGGACCAAAGTCACCAAGTTGTTCATCGCGATAGCGGGCATCGAGCGGACCCTGCCGCAAGAAGCCGTACGTCAAGCCCGAACAGTGGGTGAGAATATCTCGAATCGTGATCGAGCGCTTTGCAGGTTGTGTGATTGGTGCAACGTCACTTCCTCCAGTCATAACCGTAGGGTTCGCGAACTCGGGGAGGTACCGCTCAAGCGGATCCTCGAGCAAAAGGTCACCCTCTTCGTACAGCTGCATCAACACTATTGAAGTGATTGGTTTGGTCATCGAGTAGATCCGGAAGATGCTCTCGGTTGTGATTGCCTTGAGATCTTCGACATCGGCCCAGCCATAGGAGTCGACGTAGATCACGTCATTCTTGTTCGCTACCTGCACGACAGAACATGGGATCTTCTGGTCGTCGACATACCGGCGCCCTACGGCACCAATTCGGTCAAGCCGGCTCGGGTCAAATGTCGTCATAGCGCTCCTGTTGGGCAAGTCGTACTCCGAATAGTGCCACAGCGTTTGCTGTTCTCCCGGTTTGGCGGATCCCGGTTCTTGTTCGCAAGGCTGGCATTGGTACTGTGTGCCTCGTCATGTCGCGCCCACCAGCACATCTAGTTCATCGATGATGGCAACGGTTGGTGTCATAGCAAATGCACGTTCGGGTAAGGACATACGTCGGCTTGTGGCACATGCTCCAGCGCCGAGCGACACCAGTCGCATAGCCGACGTCCGGCGCCTCGTGATCGGGGCAGCCGAGGGTGGGGCGCAGCGCGTTGTCATTGCACGCGATGCGCAGGGACTTGTTGAGCGAGCGGTCGATGGCCTCACCTGCAACGTTGAACTCCTCGACGCTGACGTCGAAGGGGCGGCTGAGGACACGGTGCGGGCGGCCGCGCAGATGGAGGAACTCGGTGTCGGCGTAATCGCTGTCTATGGCGGCGATGGCACACATCGCGATGTATGTCGAGGCTGGCGCGACGCTCCGGTGGTGGCTGTTGCGGGCGGAACGAACAACGCCTTCCCCCAGTTGATCGAGCCAACAATCGCCGGGGCTGCGGCCGGACTCGCCGTTGCTGGAGAGTTGCCAATCGAAGAGTTGATTGCCTATCAGGCTCCCGTCATCGACATCGATGTTGAAGGCACGCCGAGAGACCTTGCGCTCGTCGACGTTGCGATCATTCGTGGAGCGACAGGTGGAAGCCCCAGCATCTGGAGCATTGATGGCGTGGACCAGATCTTTTCCGCGGTTGCAGAGCCGTGGGCTGTCGGCTTGTCTGCGCTAGCTGGTTTGGTTGCGCCGACTGGTCGGACCGATGATCGTGGCGTGCTGCTCGACCTCGACCCGGACGCAACGCAGCGGGTGCGCGCCCCGATAGCGCCTGGTCACTACATAGAGGCTGGCCTGGGCTCGGTGTCGGTCGTGGCAACTGGACAGCCCGTGGCGGTTCGGGGTCCAGCAACATTTGCAGTCGATGGTGAGCGAGCTGGTGTGCTTAGCGCGGACGAGTGGGGCTCACTGACGCTGCGGCGTGACGGCTTGCAGGTCGTCGATATTCGTCGAACCTTTTCCCTCGCCGTTCGCCGGGGGCACTTCTATACCGAACAACTGAGAGACGTCTGAGATGGCACAAGAATTCACGATGCCCAAGCTGGGTCTGACCATGACCGACGGCACGATCCGCGAATGGTTAGTGCCCGATGGTGCATCGGTGCAGGTCGGTGACCCGGTGTTGGTGATCGAGACCGACAAGGTCGAAACTGAGGTTGAGGCACGCGAGGCTGGCGTGCTGTCTATCTCCGGGGTCGTTGGCGAGAACTACGAATGCGGCGATGTGATTGGCCACCTGCTTGCTGATGGTGAGCAACCATCGACTTCGCCAGCCCCGGCTGGCTCACCCCCGGCAGCGCCACCCCAAGAGGCACCGGGCGCTACTGCTCAACCAGTCTCATCGCCACCCGAGCCGGTAGTCGTGGGAGCGGCAGCGGCTCATTCGTCAGGCCGAGCCGAGATCGCTGTGCGCGGCGAGGGTGGCCGGATTCTGGCGTCGCCTCGAGCTCGGGCTGCGGCCCGTTCATTGTCGGTTGACCTCGTCGAAGTTGCTGGCACTGGGCCGGGTGGACGCATCGTTGCCGACGACGTGACACTGTGGGCCGAGTCTCGCCCGTCTGTCGTTTCATCGGCGCCAAGCGCACCGGCAGCAGTGTCAAGTGCCGCCGTTGCCGGCGCAGCCATAGCGTCGTCGACAGGCTCAGCCGCCCCTCCAAGCTCGGCCCCTGTAGCCCGTCCTGTGGCACAAGGCGCCTCTGCAACTGCGGGTGCACGGATGCTTGCGGAACTGCTCGGTATCGACTTGCGCGCACTCCCAGCACCGACACCTAGCGGGCGTCTGACCCGTGAAGACGTTGCTGCTTGGGTTCGCTCGCAGCTGGCAGGACCAGCCCCAGTGTCGTCAGCAGCTTCGGCTGCGCCGCCGCTGCAAACGCCCTCGTCGGTCGTTCCCCTGCGCGGAATGCGCGGTGTGATTGCGGAACGCATGCATGCGTCACTTACTGAAATGGCTCAGCTCACGTTAAGTGTCGACGCAGACATGACTGCTGTCAACGGCGAGCGTGACCGGTTGAAGCAGTCCGAACAGACGGTGCCTGGCTATACCGCATGGGTCATTGCTGCCGCGGCACGAGCTCTCATTGATCACCCGTATGTGAATAGCCAGGTGACTGCTGAGGGTGTTGCCACTCTGCCCGAGGTCCACGTAGGTGTTGCCGTTGCGCTCGATGAAGGCCTCATTGTCCCTGTCATCACGAATGCAGCTTTGCGCCCGGTCGATGAACTTCACACTGTTGTCGCTGACCTAGCTGGCCGTGCCCGCGACGCAAAGCTGAAGTTGCACGAGCTCGAAGGTGGGACATTCTCGGTCACCGCACTGGGCATGTACGGCGTTGACATGTTTACGCCGGTCATCAATCCACCAAACTCAGCAATCTTGGGAGTTGGACGCCTTCGAACCGACACCCGTTGGGAAAACGGAGTTCCGTCGCCAACGACGGTCATGACACTAAGCCTTACCTGGGACCATCGTGCCTTTGATGGGGCACCGGCAGCGGAGTTTGCACAATCGATCGTTCGATACCTCGAAAACCCGGCACAGCTGAGCGGGTGACCAACGAACACCCCGGCTTTCGCGAACTGCTTGAGCGGAAGAGTGTCACCGAGATCTGCGATCTCCGCGCGCCCAAACTTGGGTTCATGGCGTATCACGGCGGTCAACTCGAGAAGGTAACCGACGTGATTGCGTCGACGGCCGCAGAACAGTCAGGCAGCTCGTACTACGGCGTCTTACAAACCGACGAGGACACGGTTGTCCATCTGCCGTCCAAGACTGTCTCACCAGACGATTCTCCACAGCTCGCCAAGTTCGTCGAACATGTCGACGCAGTGATCACCATTCACGGATACGGCCGAAAGCGGCTGTGGCATGCGCTCTTGCTAGGTGGTCGAAACCGGGAGCTGGCAGACCACATCGCCAAACACCTCCGTGATCGGTTGCCCGACTACCACATCATTGACAGTATCGATGCGATTCCCCGGTCGCTAGGGGGTATGCATCCGAAGAATCCGGTTAACTTGCCGCCAGCGTGTGGTGTGCAAATTGAGCTTCCCGCAACAGTTCGATGGAACCGAAAGGGACGCCATTGGAGCGATCATGGCGAGGCCGGTCGTGCGCCTCAGGTACAAGCGCTGATTGATGGTTTGGCCACAGCGGCTCAGACGTGGGCAACATAAGCGACTTTGGTCCCCACTACCCCTAACGGGGGTCTGGTAGATTTGGCAGAATTATCTCGTGTATAGGTATTTGGAAATGGGTATTTCGACCGATGGAAACCCTCTAACTACCCAATCTTTCGAAGATTGGTGCTCGCAATGGTAAAAACCTGCACCGACACCCGAGCGCACGTGCTTCAGGCACTATGGCTCTTTGTCGGTGTTGTACTGGTTGCTGCGCTCGTGCCACTTGCTGCGTCACCCGCTCAAGCAGCGTCCTCGGTTTTTCAGCTCGACGGCCCCGAGCTAGCAATCCAAAAGAGTGGCCCGGTCGACTCTGTTCTCGTCGGCGAACAAATGACGTACGTACTCGACATCGAGAACACGGGCACGGCTACGGCTGCCAACGTCACGATCACCGACACACTTCCACCAAACGTCACGTTTAACGGAGCCACGTTTACTGCGGGTGCTGGCGTGTGTTCAGAGGCTGGCGGCATCGTGACCTGCACCATTGCTTCACTTCCAGTCGGCGGCGCGACGCAGATAGAAATTGACGTAACGGTTGATGATGTTTCGGGTACCCAGGCAGTGCCGCTTCCTGCACTACCGGCTCAAATAGTGGCGCCGGGTACGACATCAGGACCGCAGTTTCGAACCCTTGATTGGGCAGGAAACGATGCCGATCTCGGCGCGGTAATCGACGTCACCGCATCGGCTGCTTCGGTGCAGCCAGGCGCATCGCTCACCTTCACGCCAACGGGCGCCTTCGGCACTGAGGCAGCGTTTACTGATGTGTACGGCCTTGGCGATCCTGTGCTCGATCCGTCACTACAGCTTCTGTTTCTCTGGGATACGACGGGCGAAGCCGGCGGCGCACTAGCCGCCGATGACGCGACAACAGCGATCTTGGTGTTCAACTTCAGCGAGCCCGTCGTCGACCCGGTTCTGCATATCGACCGACTCGGCGGGTTTGGTGGCGCTGTCTCGAACTCATCGTTGATGACGCTGCTCGATGGACTAACGCTTACTGAGCTGTCGGGCACGACAGGATTCGACACAACGGCTACGACTGTGCAACGCACCAGCGGCGTTGCGGGAACCAACAATGCTGAGTGCGCCGACCTCACCGGAACTGCGTGCGGCACCATTCAGATCAACGGCACAGTTTCAACGGTGCGGTTCTTAATGGAGGCCGCACCCGGCACCGTCGAGGGTGCCGGCGGTGACGGCATTGAATTCATCTGGGACGTCGAGCCGACTTCCGACGTCCGGGTAGAGAAAAGCGCATCGGACATCATCCACCTCGGAGGCGACAGCTATACCTGGACTGTCACTGCCAGCAACAACGGCCCAGACTCTGATGTCGGTGTAACCGTCACCGATGTGCTCCCAGCGGGGGTGACACTTAACAGCGCATCGACGTCGGCGGGTGCGTTCGCCGGCGGAACCTGGACTATCGGAACGCTTGGCCCAACCAGCACCGAAACTCTCACGCTCAATATGACGGTGCCGCCGGGCGTTGGCGAGAGCGAGTTCGAAAACGTGGCCGCAATTCAGGGCACCTACACCGACACTGATCTAAGCAACAATGAAGCCGTTGCCCCGGTCTACACCTGTCCAGCCGAAACGTTTTCGAATATCGCTGCGGTTACCTCGGATGCGGTTGAAGAGGTCGACATCTCGAATAACTACGACCAGGCATGTACCGAAGTAACGGCGTCGGTCGCCGTGGCCAAGATCTCAACCAACGGCGTCGACACCTTCTCGTTTTCGGCCACAAACCTTGAGGACCCGGTTCCTGACCTCACGACGGTCACCCAAGGAGTCGCTGTTGAGACCGGCCGCATCGTTGTCACGACACTTGGTACCGCCGTTGTTGTCACCGAGTCAGTTCCTGCTGACTGGGCGCTACTCAGCGCAACCTGCGAGGACCGAAATGCGACCGTCACTGGCAACACCGGCACCTTCGGCACACTGGCGGGCACTGTTCTAACCGTGCCAGCGTCGGTGATTGACGCGGGCGCCGACATCCTTTGCACCTTCACGAACGAACTAATCCCAGTCATCGACTTTGAGAAGACTGCTGGGACCGTGACCTCGGGTTCGTTCAACGCCGGCACGTACACCGTTACGTACACCGTGACCGTCACGAACGCTGGTTTAGGTGCTGGCGACTACAGCTTTGGCGATAACCCGACGGCTCCGCCAGGAATGGTTGTCTCATCAGTCACGCTCAGCTCGACCGACCCGGCGGTCACGACAACCCCGACGAACGGAGCGACCTCGGCATCGGTCATCAATGAACCAATCGATCCGTCATCGACCGAAGTGTGGGATGTCGACGTCGTGTACGACATCACTGATCCAGGAGCCGTGGTTGGCGGGTCGGACACGTGCGATGAGTCCACCGGAGTCGGAGGTTTCTCAAACGGGATACGAGGCGACGTTGATACGACGAACAACACCGCCTGTGTCGACATCCCGGCTGACCCAGAACTGTCCATCGTTAAGCCTGCTCCAGCGTTCACCACCGACGCCGATGGCAGTGGTGATATTTCGGTTGGTGACACTCTCACATATACGGTCACAGCCACGAACAACGGCCCGACAAATCTCGCCAATGTGGTCGTTTCGGACAACAGGATTACGCCGACGGGTGGCACGACACCGTGTGCGCTGGTTGCACCGGGCGCCACCTGCACGTTGGTTGGAACGTATGTGGTGCAAGCCAGCGATGTTGGTTCTGACATTGTGAACGTGGCGACGGCTGATTCTGATCAGACGGATCCGGTTACCGATGATGAGACCACGCCGGTGCCTGATGCTGATTTGGGCATCGTTAAGCCCGCGCCGACCAATGCCGATGAGGATGGCAGTGGTGATGTGTCGGTTGGTGACACGCTGACGTACACGATCACCGCGACGAATAATGGCACGTCGAATCTGACGAACGTGATCGTGTCGGACAATCTGATTACCCCGACGGGTGGCGCCACGCCGTGTGCG
>Ga0209828_1000661_pt1 | contig 32549 bp, 26 predicted proteins | sample MaitaG_FD_187429 | JGI IMG/M metagenome (GOLD analysis project Ga0209828, IMG submission 187429) | Marine algal microbial communities from Maine, USA - Maine_Asex2 metaG (SPAdes) (version 2) | ecosystem: Host-associated > Algae > Red algae > Unclassified | place: Maine, USA | collected 2015-01-05
AGAATTTAATTGCAATTCTAGTTCTCTGACATCTACGGCCAGAATTAATTCACAACCAGCAGCATCTGAAATCGTTACATCATAAATATTTACACCGATATTGGTAACGGTATTGGTGGTGTTGCCATTTTGCCAGGCGTATTGATAAGGCATAATTCCGCCCGTCGTATTTAAAACCACGGAGCCGTCCATTCCACCGGCGCAGGCAGGCATGGTAATATCCGGAACGGTCGCTAATGCTGCGGGGGCACCGACCTCATACATAAAACTGGTGTCACAACCTAAAGCATTGGTAATGGATACCTCATAAATTCCGGTAAAAAGGTCATTGATGTTTGGTGTGGTTGGCCCGTTACTCCAGTTGATAGAAGTGATACTACTATTGCTGTTAATTTGCAGTTCGATAGCGCCAGTGGGAATGGTTAGACATTCCAAGTCCGTGATGGTTTCGACAACGTTGATCGCATTTAAAGTCTGGCAACAATTGTCTATGATCAGGGTAGAATTTACTTCGGTTACCTGACAACCGTCAGCCGTTCCGATGGTGAGTGCCACTGATTTGAAACCATCCACTGCGTAGGTAACCGTGTGGGGACCAAGACCACTGGCCGTGGCGGGCGTTGCGCCAACTCCGAAGCTCCATTCCCAACTATTGATCGTTCCCAACGAAAAAGTAGAGTTACTAACAAATTCCACTGTTTCTCCTACACAAACTGCTTGCGGATTAATGAGCATACTTGGTTCGGGACCTAAAAACTCCGCATCGCCACCGAAGCTGACGTTAAAACCACTGCCACTACCGGAAAAATTATTGACCATCATGGCGTATGCTTTTCCTTCTTCCAACTCTAGTGGCGCCAAAAAATTAGATTGATTTTGTGAACAACCCGCCGCTTCACTAACATCTGTTTCACCAGTCGCCAATCCCGTTACGCCCAGACAAGGGCTTGGAAAAGCGGCCTCAAATTCTCCAGCGGCCATACAACGCAGTTCGTCTTTGTTCGTACAATTGTCAATACCGTTCGGTAATTCGAAAATAATAAAATCGAGGTCGTCCGTTTCATTGAGGGGTTGTAAATCAAGGGTTAGAGTTCCGTTGTTAGCAGCGATCCAGGAAAACCAAGTAGAATTGGATTCTGAATTTCCACCGAAACCAAGACAAGAGCCGTTGGCTTCGTCCGGTTGATTACCCGCACCAATTACCTGCGGAATTGTAAAACCAGTTCTATCACAAAGTACCGCAGCGGTTATACAATCTGACCCAGGAAAGACCGGCGGATTGAAATTATTGATACAGAGCTGAAAAGTGCCCAGATTATTGGGTCGACTTTTTACCCGAATCAAATAAGTTTCTCCGATGGATAATCCTCCTTTATATAAGTCTACAATATTATTACTGCCAATATCTGCCTCACATTCCTGCTCGTTGATCACCCCGCTACAGTCTCCCAAATACAGCGCAATCTCCGGACCAAGCAACGTCCCTCCTGGAGCAACATTGGTCGCTCCTTCAACCACAATCACTACATCCGTAGCGATGGCCACAAACCTAAACCATACATCTCCACCACCAGCATTACTAAAACAACTGGCCGGCCCAAACCCGGAAACCTCCGCATTGACATTGGTAAAAGCCGCGTTGGCGCTGCACCAATCATCCAGATCGGTCAGCAGCGTTGCATCTTGACATTCGTTGTTGGCAGGTTGTGCGAGTAAGGAAGGAAAGGCCAATGGCCATCCCGCAAAAAAGAAGCATAGAAAGAAAAGTCTTAGTACCATTTTATATTTTTCTGAGTAGATTGTTCAAAATAATGACAGTGCCTCTTTTTGCTACTTACTATTTGCTGCTGGCTTCCATCTGTCGCGTTTATAAATGCCTTGAGGCATTTTGAGTGGTAAGTTTTAAATAGCTATTAAATCAATTCTAATAATTTATCAGGCACTTAAGCTATCGTAAAATTAAGGGTAAAAAAGTAAACCACCTTCTTCTCTGTCTGGTTTAACATGATTTTGGTAAAAAAGACTACTTTTACCTTTTAAAAGACATAAAAACGGAATGCGAAAACATATTCCAAATATTATTACCCTGTTAAACCTATTCTGTGGTTGCTGTGCGGTGGCTTGTATATTCTACGGCCAGTTCCCACAAGCCTTTCTATTTGTATTTGTAGGTGGTTTGGCAGATTATTCAGACGGGATGGTAGCCCGTTGGTTGAAAGTTAATTCTCCCTTTGGGAAAGAGCTGGATTCACTAGCTGATATGGTTACATTTGGTGTAGTCCCTGGTGCCATTATCTATATGCTGTTGGTGATTAGTTTGGAAGATGCCATTTTAGGTTATCCCGAAAGTTTGTCCTTTTTAGGGACAAAGGGGTTAAAAATGTTGGCTTTACCCGCTTTTATCATTTCTACCTTTTCAGCGTTGCGACTTGCCAAGTTTAATTTAGATGTCCGTCAGTCGGAAGATTTTATTGGTTTAAATACACCGGCTTGTACTGCCTTTGTAATAGGGCTGATGCTGACTTTTCACTTCGATTATTATGGTCTTCGCGCGTACGTAGGCAATCTATTCTTCCTGTTTGCGCTAATTCCTATTTTATCTTACTTACTTATCTCGGAGATTCCCATGATTAGCTTTAAGTTTAAAAAGTTTAAATGGAAAGGAAACGAACGACAGTTTATCCTGATGCTGCTCAGTATATTTTTTATGATTATTTTTCAGGGACTTGGCTTTTCACTGATGATTCTTTCTTACGTTGCTTTGTCTCTTTTTGATTTTATTTTTGAAACCAGAAAGGCGAGGAAACGACAGCGGGCGAGCGATGAGGGGTAGGGAATATCGAATGTTGAATGACCAATATTGAATTTGCTTTTCTGTTGTGAAGGGACGCTGCTTTTCTCGGATAAAAGTCGATTATTTATTCTCAATTACAAAAAGCTGAATCTCTAATATGCTCTATATCCTACCTACGCCCATCGGAAATTTAGAAGATATTACTTTACGTACTTTGCGGATCTTAAAGGAGGCAGATCTTATTCTGGCCGAAGATACCCGAACTTCTGGTAAGCTATTGAAACATTATGAAGTTACTACCCACATGCGCTCCTACCACGCGCACAACGAACACAATATTGTAGAACAAATTGCCGACAGTTTAGATGCGGGGCAAAAAATTGCTTTGATTTCGGATGCGGGGACACCAGGTATTTCTGATCCGGGATTTTTATTGATTCGGGAATGTGTACAACGTAAAATACCAGTGACCTGTTTGCCGGGAGCGACGGCTTTTGTCCCGGCATTGGTAACATCGGGTATTCCATGCGATAAGTTTTTCTTTGAAGGGTTTTTACCCCATAAAAAAGGACGCCAGACTCGTCTCCTATTTTTAGCTACACTAACGAATACTTTTGTTCTATATGAATCTCCTTACCGCTTAGTAAAATGCCTGGAACAATTAAAAGAGCATTGTGGAGGAGATCGGATAGCAGCTGTCTCGCGCGAAATCAGTAAAGTATTCGAAGAGAATGTGACGGATACGCTGGATAATTTAATCGTTCATTTTAGCGCGAAAAAGGTGAAAGGGGAGATTGTAATGGTTGTGGCGGGGAAAGAATCTTTACCAAAGAAAAAGGCGCAGAACGATTAAGTGCTGCGCCTTTTTTTTGTTTTTAAAAAAATTAATCTACTGAAGTAATCTCAATTCCCAGTAAATCTCTGGTATACTGACACGCTTTGGATCGTCGTTCCAGATCTTTTCCATAAGCTAAGTATTTCATTTTCTCTGGACCAGTTGAATCATCGTATTTTTCTTTGAATTTAAGAACATTGGTTCTGATAAAATCAATTTCGTGGTCATGTAATTTTTTTATATAGTTAAAATAACGGTCTTGTTCGCCGGAAGAAAGATTCAAATTACAGTGTTGAAAGGCGTCTGCCAAGACATCAAGATCTACGGATTTTGTATTGACTAATATTTTTAATAAAAATGAAATTTCCGAAACATACAAAGATTGGTTTTCGATCAAAAAAAGGCGTCTCAAATATTTTAAGGAAGTGTTTTGTATCACCCAAGTATATCGATCGTTTTCATTCTGCCCCGCCCATTCTGAAATAGTTGATTGTACTTCTGTATATTTTTGTAACATTACATCTCCACTCGCCGAGGCATATTGAATCAATTTTCGCTCTTCCAATAACGGAGATACTCTGGGAGGTACCTCATTATTTAATTTACTGACTCTAAAATCATGCTTATAGTCAACTTCTATTGCCCCATTCATAAAAGCATTCATTTTATCAAGATTTCTGTCAGAATCAACAATCACTGAATTAGTCGTTTCCTTAGTGCAAGAGGATAGAACAATTACGGCAAATAAAATTATATATTTCATATTTTATATTTTATATGTTTTTTAAGATGTTTTTTAATTTAGCAATCATCAGGACAATCTATAAGTAAGAAACCATTTTCCTGTTCATATTCCCATTCACACGGACAAGTATTATCAGGATCAATACCACCAGAACCTCCTATCTGGTCTGAATTTGTGCAACATCCCCAAAAATTACTATCAAAATCATAAAAACCCCCATTGACCGGATCATTGTTATACTGATCCCAAGGAGTATATGGTTCTATATGCCCATCAGCATAATTAAAAAAAATCAAAAACTCGTTAGATATACAGTCCTGATCAGGGTCATTATAAAAAGCTGTTGCAAAACCGGTACTATCAAACGGTTCTGCAGCATCACAAGTAAAATCCCATGTGGTCCCATTTGGGTCGACGACTTGGGATAAAAATAAAAAATACATTCCGATTAAAATCACTTTTCTAGTCATACTTTTTTTAACAAAGATAAGTTTTTTTTTACGTTCACAAATAATATGTTATTTTTTTCATACTTCACGATTTACTTTGGGTTAAAGTGCATTACTAAAGGGAAAATACATCCTTGTTAAACAAAAAGGCGCAGCACAACTAAGTCCCACACCTTTCCTATTTTCTTAAAAATTCTAAAACCCTAAAATCTTACACGTGTAACGCCCGGTTTCCCGTAGCTGCTAACGCGGCTTCTTTCGTCGCCTCTGTATACGTAGGATGTGCGTGACTCATTCTGGCAATATCTTCAGCTGAACCTCGGAACTCCATTACCGCCACCGCTTCGGCAATCATATCCGCTACTCTAGGACCCACCATATGAACACCGAGTACTTCATCCGTTTCTTTGTGCGCAATGATTTTCACCATCCCTTCCGTATCCATACTCGCACGGGCACGACCCAATGCTTTAAAAGGAAACTTACCTACGTTGTAAGGGATTCCCGCTTCTTTAATTTGTGCTTCCGTTTGACCTACCGCCGCAACTTCTGGCCAAGTATAAACTACTCCGGGAATTAAATTATAATTGATATGTGGTTTTTCACCTGCTAACAATTCAGCTACCATGACGCCTTCTTCCTCGGCTTTATGTGCTAACATCGCTCCTTTTACCACATCTCCAATTGCGTAAATACCGGGTACATTGGTCTGTAAATGTTGGTCCACTTCGATACGGCCCTTCTCATCTTTTTCAACCCCCGCATTTTCCAATCCAAGATTATCGGTGTAAGGACGACGGCCAATTGCGATCAGACAATAATCAGCATCGATGGATAAAATATCCTCAGTATCTTTTTTCTTGTATTCGACCGTGACGCTATTTTTCCCGGCTTTGACATCCGTCACGGCGTGACCAAGATAAAATTTCATCCCGATTTTCTTCAAAGCCCGTTGTAATTCTTTGCTACAATCTTTGTCCATTCCCGCAATGATGCGATCCATAAACTCGACGACGGATACTTCTGTTCCCAATCGTGCGTAGACCGAACCCAATTCTAAACCGATGACACCGCCACCGACGATGACCATTTTTTTAGGAACCTTTTTTATATTTAAAGCTTCCGTAGAAGTAATGACTCTGTTTTTATCGTAATTGAAAGATGCGGGCGTGATGGGTTTTGATCCGGTGGCAATGATCACGTTTTTACCTTTGATCTCTTCTTTGGAACCATCGTCTTTAGCGATGCTCACTGTGTTTTTGTCTACAAAAGAGCCGTGTCCGTGGTAGACTTCTATTTTATTTTTTTTCATCAAAAACGAAACGCCTTTGCAAGTTTGATCCACTACTTCGTCTTTTCGTTTGATCATCTGTGGCATATCTACTTTTAAGTTGCTCAGTTTGATTCCGTGTTCCGAAAATTTCTCGGCAGCATTGTGATAGTGTTCCGAAGAATCCAGGAGTGCTTTGGAAGGAATACAGCCGACGTTCAGGCACGTACCACCGAGGGTAGCATACCGTTCGATGATGGCTGTCTTAAGTCCTAATTGTGCTGCTCGGATGGCCGCTACGTAACCGCCGGGTCCTGAGCCTATAATGATGAGATCGAATTGCATAATGTATTTTATTAGTGTTGTTAATTGGCTAGTTGGCCAGTTGGCTTCTCTTTAACGTGTTTTGCTTCTTGCCGCTCGCCGCTCGCTTGGACGTCCTCGTCCAGAAGCTCTTACTTGTTGAAAAAATCCTTTATTTTACATAAAGAATTCATTTATCAATTTGCTCTTTAAAAAATAATACGACACCCTCTGGGGTCGATCAAACGCGGGCCTCGTATCTCGGCTAACATAATGTGATCCCTCTGGGATCATTTCGAAGATATGTATTGAAAAATGTATAAAAATTAAAAAAGGATAAAGCCACGATCAAAAACAACTGTCACTTGTATGAACAACTCTCCCGTCCTTACAAATCATTATTCAATATTGGAGATTCATGATTCATTATTGATTCAAACTCCTTTATCATTATTACCATTTCCTTTACCTCCGTCTCCGCCCGGTTTTGGACCGCGACGGCCACGACTGCGGCCCCGGTTTTTGTTTTGATTTTTTGGCTTTGCGTTTTCCCCTTTATCTTTATTTTCTGATTTAGGACTACGTTGTTTATCATTTTGTGGGCCACGCCGATCACCAGATTTACTGCGATTACTTTTTCGGGAACGATTACTTTTCCTCCGCTTTTCTGGTGGAAGATCAATAACACCGGTCAGGTTTTCTTCGACGCCTACTGGCTCTTCCTCGGCAAAATTCATGGCCATGATATTCAGATCAAGTGGCATTTCATTATTGCGATTCATTTCCAAAATCTCCTTTACCTTGTCCACTTTAAGTGGGTAAAATTTACCACGACCCCGATCTTTTTCGTAACAGTAATACATAAGCTGCTTAAAGACATCCGTCTTTACCAACACGGTATTTCCCGCTTCTGTTTTTAATTTATCTGCTCCTTTCGGAAAATGGGAAAGCGCATCCATGTAGGAATCCAGTTCAAAATTAAGGCAACATTTAAGGCGGCCACATTGTCCCGAAAGTTTGGATTGATTGATCGCCAGATTTTGGTAACGAGCCGCAGCGGTAGAAACAGATTTAAAATCAGACAACCACGTGGAGCAACAAAGCTCCCGACCACAGGAACCAATTCCTCCGATCCGCGCTGATTCCTGACGTGCGCCAATCTGTCGCATTTCAATCTTAATTCTAAAATCTTTAGCGTATTGACGAATGAGCTCGCGGAAATCAATTCGTCCATCTGCGGTATAATAGAACGTCGCTTTTCGACGATCGGTTTGTACTTCTACATCTCCGATTTTCATTTTCAAACCAAGGGTACGCGCGATAACCCGGGCACGCACCATGATCGGTTTTTCATCCGAAACAACTTCTGCGTGTTTCTCCAAATCCCGCTGATTAGCAATTCTGATTATTTTATTAATAATAGAATCCTCTTTTACTTTCTTCTTCTTCATCTGCAGTCGGACCATTTCACCCGAAAGGGAAATACGACCAACATTCCAGCCGTTGCCCGTATCCACGACCACCATATCTCCCGTGTTCGTGTGAACGTGGGATGGATTGTGAAAAAACTCTTTTCTGGCACCCTGTTTAAAACTAACCTCGAGCAAACCATATTCGGAAGGATCTTCGTATTCCATGGTAGACAACCAATCGTAAGTATTGAGTCGATTACAGCCACCGGAGCCGCAGCCACCGTTGCTATTACAACCGCCAGGTTTACCATCTTTTCCGGGTGCACAACTTGAACAAGCCATAGTTTTTATTTTATCAGCGTAGTTACGCTGTGATTTTAGATTTTAAAATTCCGTTTATCTTGATGGATGCGTCCAGAAATAATATTTTCGGATGCGCATTCCGCTCGACTGCGAAATAGCAATGGTCCATTATTTTAGTGATTTTTTCTACCTGTTCGAAATCCATTACCCGCAACATTTTTTGAGCGGTTTCCAGTTCACTGGTTTGCAATCTTACAACGGATTGTCCGGTCATTTTTAAGACCAGAAATTCGCGCATAAAATGAAGTCCGTAGAGTAGAAAATGTTTTTGACTTTCTCTCCCGATTTTCGCGATTCCTTCGACCCATCCGTGTAAATCTACTCCTTTACCTCCGTAGCATTTTCGGAGCCAATCGAGCAGGATGGTTGCGTTGTCATTTTTTTGCTGGTCTATCAACTGCAGCGCCTGATTAAAATTACCATCGGCGAGGTAGACAATTTCCTGCAATTGCTTTTCTTCGGTCAAACCTTTGATCCGTAATCCTTCCGCTACCTCTTCGTCGGACAATCTGGGAATTTTCACCAGTTGACAACGGGAAAGAATCGTAGGTAAAATTTTCTCTTGATTTTCGGCGACCAGTAAAAACACCGTATTGTCCGGTGGCTCTTCGATGAGTTTTAATAATCGATTTCCCTCCTTGGCCAAATATTCGGGCAACCAAAGCAAAAGGATTTTATGAGAACCTTCAAAAGCTTTTAAGCTCAATTTTCGGATAATATCCAGACACTCATCTTTATTAATGTTTCCCTGTTTATTCTCTGCCCCAATGGATTGTAGCCATTGGTTAACGTTTAAATGAGGATTTTCGAAAATTGCGGTACGCCATTGTTCTATAAAATGGGTGCTTAAGACTTTTGATCCCACGCAAGGATAAGAAAAGTGGATATCGGGATGGATTAATTTTTGCGATTTTTTGCAGCTACTGCAAACACCACAGGCATCCGTTTCGCTTTTGTCCGTACAAAGAATATATTGGGCATAAGCCAAGGCAAGTGATAAATTACCAGAACCCGTAGGTCCAAGGAATAACTGAGCGTGGGGAATACGTTCGGCCCGGGCGGTTTCCGTTAGTGATTGTCGAATAGACTGTTGACCAATTATTTGCTTGAATTGCATAGAATAAATCGGTAGCTGGCTGCTCTAACGATCGAAAAGGATAGAAATCAAGGCGAATACTCACAATCCGGGTACGACAAAGACTGCTTTCAGGACATACAACTCACTGATTTTAAATGAGTTATTTAATACATGTATAAAACTATGAGATACAAATCTCCAAAATTTATTATATGCTCATTCCTATTGGAACGTTCGCTTTTATTTCACTACTCCTCTTTTCACGCTACCACATCCAAAATTTAGTACCGTAAAAATACACTATTTAAGACATTTTTTACGGCTTAATTTTTAAGTTGTTCAAAAACAAACATTTACTAAAAATCAATGTTAGGAATGTTGACAAAATAAATGACGATTCTATACTTCCTCTTTTTCCGCCACTCTGCGTCCATAAATTGGTTATTATGCGAGGCATTGTCAGATCGGGCAGGGTTGGTGAAAACTCATTATGCTACGGCATAAATCGTATTTCACCGCCTCGATTAGAACCAAATTAACCGACCCAAACCTTTATAACTTATTTTTTAATTGATCCTTAGCTTATAAGTCCATCTAAAATTATTAAGCCATGCGTATTTCCGTTTTTAGAAAAGCCCACTTTAATGCAGCCCATCGACTCTATCGGTCTGATTGGTCAGACGAACGCAATGAAGCCATCTTTGGTTTATGTAGTAATAAACATTACCACGGCCACAATTATGAAATGGAGGTAAAAGTCACCGGAGAGGTAGATGAAGAAACGGGTTATTTGATTGATTTGAAAATATTGAAGGATTTGATAAAAAAACATGTCGAAGACCAATTCGATCATAAAAACCTTAATCTACAGGTTCCGGAGTTTGAAAAACTTAATCCTACCGCAGAAAATATATGTTTCGTAATCTGGCAAAAACTTCGGGCGAAATTGGATAAAAAATACGATTTGTCTATCCGGTTGTACGAAACGCCCAGAAATTTTGTGGAGTACCCCGCGTAGCGCATACACTACTGGACATTTTTTCCTAATTGCAAAAAGACCAACTCATCAATTGATTAGTTGGTCTTTTCCAAGAATAAAATCTAATATTCAAAATTACTCTTTCAGTAATCTTACCGTTTTAACTACCTGATTCTTATTATCAAACATCTGCACCAAATACATCCCTGCTCTCAGATGAGCAACGGAAAGTTGTTCTCCATTTTCAATAGTCCGGTCCAATGCAGGTTGCCCGATAATATTCAATACTCTAACGCGCTCAACTAAAGTATTTTCCGAAATACGGAAAACGTCCGTAGCAGGATTAGGATAAACTTTCAGCCGTTGTGCTTCTATCTCGGCAATTCCGGTCGTAGCATCCAATGTTACAAAATAGATAATATTTTCTTCGTTAGAAGGATTGTCTTTTTCGTACACTTTGATGTGAATTTCGGCGGTACCTAGTGAAGCATTATCGGTGTTACCAGGAGATCCTCCAGGGTAGACATGTAATATCATCTCGGAAGTATCACCACCTGGCTGGATAAACTCTTCGGTTCCTACAGTTGGCAAATGACATAAATTAATATCACAAACAGCTGATCGCCAGCCGGTAGGAAGCGAAATCACATTACGTTCCCAAACGTAAAGACGCGAATCTGTACCGCCAGCAATTAAGTCAACGTAGACAGCTATATCGCCGGGACTAGTTGTGGGATCATCCAGCGCAGCTGATCCATATACGGGACTTTCTCCTATTACAAGGGTATCCGTCTGTGCCTGTATACCTGTTACAATGAGTAGAAAAACAAAAGTGTAAAGATATTTTTTCATAAAAGTTAAATTTAGATAGTTAATTAATTAATCTGATGTTACTGGTAAAGATAAACAAACAAACGGTCTTTAGAAGCCTGCGACAGGAATATTGCATCTACTTTGTCTATTATTTACCAAATAGTAAATAATACCCGGCATTTATTCTTAGATATCAAGAAGATTGTATTACATTTGTTCAAAGTGGAGACTATTCACATTATTTTATTTTTAAATTACATAATCAGACAAAATTCTAATCATGCAAAAAAAATTACAACTCTTTTCAATGCTAATGGTGGCACTTTTCTTTTTGCCAACAACATCAAATGCCCAGGTAGCCGATTATACCTACGCAGACGACTTTACCATCACGGACATCAATGGTACGGTTCATAATCTTTACACCTACCTGGATGAAGGAAAATATGTTTTGTTGGATATGTCCGCAACCTGGTGTGCCCCTTGCTGGTCTTATCACGATGGCCATAATTTGAACGAAGTACACAATACTTATGGTCCTGGAGGATCAAACGAAATGGTCGTCATTATGATTGAGTCAGACGCTAGTACAGGTTTGGCAGACTTACAGGGTACTACGGGAGACACACAAGGAGACTGGATTACAGGTACAGATTATCCCATTGTGGACGGAACAGATGGTTCTGATTTAGCACAAGCTTTAGAATTAGCTGCTTATCCTACTTTCTTTCTGATCTGCCCTAATCGTATGATCATTCAGGACGAACGCTATACTAATGCAGTGGGTCATTATAATAAAACACAAACTTTTGGTTGCAGCGGACCTGAAGGTACCAATAACGCAGGAATGTTTCGCTATACTGGATTTGAAGGAGAATTTTGTGGAGACTTTGTTTTTTCACCTGAATTAGAGGTTATAAACATGGGAACCGCCAACATGACATCTGCTTCTATTGATTTGGTGGTAAATGGCGACGTAGCCGATTCTTTTGAATGGACTGGAGATGTAGCCAGTATGGGTAAAGCGGATGTAACTTTCGACTATCCTGTCTCAGAAGATGCTGACGTCTCTTTTGAAATTACCAATGTGAATGGTGTAGCGGACGAAAATGATGCTGATAATATGCTTGGAACATTTAACCTAATTAAATCAACTACAAATGTAGGAAGCAATGTTACAATTGAAATTAATACGGATAGTTATGGATGTGAGTCGCGATGGGAGATGATCAGCCTGGATGATGGATCAGTAATTGCGGAAGGTGGAAATCCGGCAGTAGGACAAGGTGGACAGCGCCTTTACTTTGCGACTGGTTGTGCTGGAGTACCTAATTCATATGGTGATAATATGGTTTTTACTGAATCTGTAACGATTCCAGCAAGTGGTTGTTATGAATTTAAAATGTACGATGATTACGGTGATGGTATATGCTGTGCTTATGGTAATGGTTATGTTAGAATTACGGCTGCTGATGGAACAATCCTGACAAATACTGGTAATTTTGAATTGGAACTACGTAGTTTATTTTCAGGGGACGCAACTGTTGCAGTTGGTGAACTGGAAGGAACTGCTATTGATATTCAGCCTAATCCAACACAGGGATTGGTTGATGTGCTTTTTTCTGGTGAGACTATCAGTGACGTAAACATTCAGGTGTTTAGTACAAACGGTCAGTTAATGCAACAGCAATATTTTGGTGGTGCTCAAACTAACTTACAATTAGACCTTTCTGATTACACCAACGGTATTTATCTTATCAAACTGACTAACAACGAAAAGTCTTTGACTAGTAGAATCGTTCTTAGTAAGTAATAAGGAACTGTGCATAAATAAATTGACATTTTAGACTTGGTTATTTTGTTACTAATAAAGATGCTGAAAACGGCGCTACACCGTAGCACAATGCGTATTTTAGTAACCCTGCCCGATCTGACAATGGGGCAGCGCAATAGCAAAAAAAGCAGTCAAAAGTGTCATGTTATTTTTGAACCGTACCTAATAAAATATTAGTCTATCTGATTTTCTTTTCAAGATAGATGCATTAAAATCCGGAATTGCGCGTGCTGCGTAGTTCCGGATTTTTTTTAAAAAATGTTCTTTTAAAAAAAGAAAAAAATATGCACATTGCCATCATCGGAAACGGAATCAGCGGCATCACCGCCGCCCGGTTTATCCGAAAACTTAGCGACCACGAAATCACCGTCATTTCCGCCGAAACCGATTACTTCTTTTCCCGTACCGCGTTGATGTACATCTATATGGGACATATGCGCTTCGAAGACACCAAACCTTACGAAGACTGGTTTTGGGAGAAAAATAGAATTGACTTGAAAAGAGGGTACGTAGAGCGGATAAATACGACGGAGAAAAAACTGGTTTTTAAACAAGGGGAAACCCTCGCTTACGATAAACTCATTCTCGCCACTGGATCAGTCCCAAATAAATTTGGCTGGCCCGGGCAAGATCTAAAACGCGTACACGGTTTGTACAGCTATCAGGACTTAGAAGCAATGGAAAAATATAGTGATGGCCTACAACGGGCCGTCATAGTGGGTGGAGGTCTGATCGGTCTGGAAATGGCAGAAATGTTTCACAGTCGGCATATTCCAGTGACCATTCTGGTCCGCGAAAAATCTTACTGGAACAGTGTCATGCCGACCGAAGAATCTGCGATGATCAATCGGGAAATCATGCGCCACCATATTGATTTACAACTAGAAGAAGAACTGGATGAGATCGTAGATGATGGGAACGGAGCCGCTTGTGCAGTAATCACTAAATCGGGTAAACGCATTGATTGTGGCTTTGTCGGTCTGACCGCCGGCGTAAGCCCCAACATTAAATTTTTATCAAAAACAGATATTGAAACCAAACGCGGTATTCTCGTTAACGAACATCTGGAAACGAGCATTCCTGATATATACGCCATCGGGGATTGTTCCGAGCAACGCACTCCCAAAGAAGGTCGAAGAGGTGTAGAAGCCATCTGGTATACCGGACGGATGATGGGAGAAACGGTTGCTTATAATATTTGTGAAAAACCCGTGGCCTACGATCCCGGTATCTGGTTTAACTCTGCTAAATTTTTAGATATCGAATATCAGGTCTATGGCGATGTCCGCGCTGACCAACCCGAGGCACACCGCAGTATTTACTGGGAAGATACGGAAGGTAGAAAATCAGTCCGAATTATTTATGACGAAGACCGTGGCTACGTGGTCGGATTTAATCTGATGGGCGTTCGTTTTCGACACGAGGTTTGTGAAAAATGGATCAAAGAAAAAACAAAGATTGAGGATGTGATGAAAAACCTGGAGCTCGCTAATTTTGATCCGGAATTCTATAAAAAATACGAATCAGACGTCGTAGCTATTTATAATAAACAAAGTGGTAAAAACCTGTCCGTCAAACCACAACGGAGCTGGAATAAAGTCTTTGCCTTTTTAAGGTCATAAGTTACACTTTCTACCAAACTGCTAGTACCCCAAGCCTTCATCAACGGGAGCATTTATAAAAAATACAACACCAATGAGTCAAGTTTACAAAAGTATGTCACTGGCCAATCCGGCCCCACCATTTACCGATATAATTCAAAAAATAGCCGCTGCCCTGGGAGGCGTAGGACTATTGTTTATGTTGCTTGCTTTATTTGGTAATGGAAGCATTCAAAACAGTACATGGTTGTACACCGCGCTGGCGCTCATCATGACGGGGACGGCCGTTTTTTCCTGGCGGGCCTATATGACCAAGCCCGAAGGCATCAAAAACAACGGGGTGTGGTTTGCTTCCTTGTCTAGTAAAGGACTTTGGGCGTGGATACTGGGAGTTGTGTTGACTGGATTTTACGTGGTACTTTATTGGTATCCGCAGTATCTGGGACTGGGAGGAAAAGATGCTGTCAACACGGGATTAGTAGCATTCTTTGATCCACTTTCGATGGCACTCAAGGGGAAGCCAGCCAGTGAATGGTTTATGTACGGTACGCTTTATACGGTGGCAATTTTATCATTTGGAATAAAATTTATTTTAAAATATCGGCATAATAAATATCAGGTTATTAGAACAATCTCCGTCATGTTTTTCCAACTGGGATTTGCCTTTTTACTACCCGAAATTATGCAGAAGCTAAACCAGCCTTACTATAGCTTTACCAATATGTGGCCATTGAATTATTACTTTTTTTATGATTGGAATTTGACCAAATTATTAGATGCCGGAAATATGGGCTTATTCATGTTACTGTTTGGGCTGGCCATGGTATTTATTATCTCTCCAACACTCACCTTTTTCTATGGAAAACGATGGTATTGCTCTTGGGTTTGTGGATGTGGTGGACTAGCAGAAACGGCGGGTGATCCTTTTCGACATCTTTCTGATAAGTCTTTAAAAGCCTGGCAAATAGAACGCTGGATGATTCACGGTGTATTGGTCTTTGTGACCTTGATGACCGTAGGAGTCGTGTATTCTTATTTTAATAGCGACCGGGATTTATTATTGACCAAGCCGATAGTAATTGGATTAATTGTCCTGCTCGGAGCCACGGTTATCGGGATTGTACAAGCTAATAGAAAAGAGATTAATCTTTCAAAAAACAAATTATCTACAATTATTTTTATCATTGTTGCGATCATCATCTTGTTAACCATCATTGCCTACTTTACGGGCAATTTTGTAATTAATGCGGGAATGCTGAGAAGCTGGTATGGATTTTTAATCGGGGCCGCATTTTCGGGAGTCGTTGGTGTCGGATTTTATCCGTTGATGGGAAGTCGGGTCTGGTGCCGATTTGGATGTCCGATGGCCGCGTTATTAGGATTACAACAGAAGTTCTTTTCTCGTTTTAGAATTACGACCAATGGTGGTCAGTGTATCAGTTGCGGGAATTGTTCTACATATTGTGAAATGGGAATTGACGTACGGGCTTACGCCCAAAAAGGACAAAATATCGTCCGTGCTTCTTGCGTAGGTTGTGGTATCTGTGCGGCGGTTTGTCCACGCGGGGTGCTGAAGTTGGAGAATGGATCGGTTGATTTGCGTAGTAAAACAACGGAATTAAAAGCGATTCACATTGCGGAAGGAGACGTGCGAATATTATAATAAAATACTTATAGAAGATATTTAAATCGGTACAAGAAGCAACGGCTTTTAGTACCGATTTTTTTTGCCTTTGTCCGTTGATTTTATTATCTTAGAATGTAAAGGTATTTACTACCTAATTTTAATAGTCGCTATTTTTTTTAACAACAAAGCATGAACTATCTCCTCCTCTTCTTCGGTCTTCTCTTCGTAAGCACCTCCCCAACTCCATCGCCATCGCCAGATTTAAATTACGGACTAGTTGCCTACTATTCTTTCGATCAATGTGATGCCCGTGATGATTCCGGAAATGGTTCTGAAGGTATCCTTTACGGCAACCCTGGCTGCTGGTGCGGGATTGATAACAACGGACTTTTATTAGATGGCAAAAATGATTATGTAGAATTTACGGGAGTGGTCAACCGATGCTTTACCACTTCTGATTTTACGGTAAGTTTTTATTTCAAGGCTGAAAAAAATTCTATTTTTAAACAAAGCCTCTTATCCAAGCGCAGCGACTGCGACCCGGAATATACTTTCGATATTCAGCTCGACCAACGTGCTCAAAAAATTCAAACTGAGTTGTTACAAGAAGACGGCGTGGACTACGGTGACCTTTCTCCCGATTTTAAAGAAGCCGGTTGGTATCATTACGCGCTCGTCCGCGAAGGTCGCCACGCCCATACGTATATCAACGGTATTCTGATTAATTCCGGCACCCGCTGTAGTGGCGTAGATATCAGCAACGATGCACCACTTAATTTCTCCAATAGCCCTTGTATCGGTGCGGGTGGAACCAGACGCTTCCAGGGTATTCTGGACGAGCTTCGTATTTTTGACCGGGCATTATCCCACGAAGATATTCAGGTTTTATATGATCGCTACCCTATCGAACAGGCGAATGCGGATTGTTTTAGTTAAAAAATAGCGATTAAATAAATGCAGATTCCAGTTCGTAAAGACAATTCTTGGATTGTCTTTACAGTAAACGCACCTTTTTGCCCTTCTCCAAAATCATAATCACCTCTAATCCTTAACTTTTAAACCTAAGATTTTAAAAATAATGCGCCAGTCCTTGGTCAAGGTGTTAAATATTACTACTTTTGTCATGTTACCTTTTGGTAACATATAGAAACACTTAATATGATTTGGAAGGCTTTATCGGATCCGACCCGTAGGTCGATATTAGATTTGTTGAAAAGCGCTCCACGGACTACCGGTGAGATCAGTCAATTCTTTGCAAAAGACCTCTCACGCTTTGCCATCATGAAACACTTAGGTATATTAGAGAAAGCGCATTTGATTACCACCCGAAAGGAGGGAAAATCCAGATGGAACTATCTTAATCCTGGACCGATTCAAAAAACTTACGACGAGTGGGTTGATCAATTGATTCAGCTGAAATATTATACCGACCAAACTTCCAGGAAAATGGAACAGGCTTCTAAACGGATTATTACGAGCACCATTGAGTTGTCCAACCGTATACCCACTAAGCAGACGAAAGTCTGGGAGGCGCTTACGCAACAGACAAACCGATGGTGGGTGACTGATTATTATCAGTCTCCAACAACCGTAGAGATGGTTCTGGAACCCAAGCTTGGTGGTTTATTCTACGAAGACGCTGGTAAGAATGAAGGATTTGTCTGGGCAACGGTTATTGCTTTGCATAGTCCAAATCATTTAGTGTTGCGCGGAGACTTAAGCCCGGATTTTGGTGGGCCTGCCATTTCATATTTAAAGTTTATACTAGAAGAAAAAAAGGGGGCTACAACCCTTAACCTTCAAGATACCATCATGGGAACCATCAGTCAGAAACGACTTAAGGAAATCAGAGAACGGTGGAAGATTTTGCTGGATGGATTGATGAAGTATTGTGTGGAGTAACAGGGGGCGTTTGCTAATAAATGTAGGTCTATTGGAATTTGATAATAAAAAAATACGGCAGTAGATTGGAAAAAGTGGAGATATTGAAGCAATTTCATGCGTAAAAATAGAAAAATAAAGGGGTTTTACCCTTTTTATATTGTGAGATTTGTCTTATCTTTGCAATCCGAAAATAAAAATATTTCAATAATGAAGAAAGATATCCATCCAACAGCGTACCGAACCGTAATTTTTAAAGATCTATCCAACGAGGAGACATTTTTGACCAAGTCCTGCGCTCCTTCAAAGGAGACAATGACCTGGGAAGATGGTAAGGAATACCCATTACTTAAAGTGGAAATTTCAAATACTTCGCACCCGTTTTTCACTGGCAAGATGAAATATGTAGATACGGCTGGTCGTATTGATAAATTTAAGAAACGTTTTGCCAAGTCTCGTTTTTCTAAAACAAAAATGGACGAGCAGCAAGCTGAAGAAGCAAAAGCAGAGGCAGAAAAGGCGAAGAACGCTGAATAAAAATTAATACTTTTTTAAAAGTAGCAACAGGCCCGAAATGTTCACGACGTTTCGGGCTTTTGTACGTTGCTAAGGATCATTAAAAGAATAACTTATAACATTTGGCTGCTTAATTTACTCCTACTCTTCCCCGCTTGACCGATTGTCAGGTCGGGCAGGGTTGGTGAAAAAATCATTATGCTACGGCATAAATCGCATTTCACCGCCTCGATTAGAACCAAATTAACCGACCCAAACCTTTATAACTTATTTTTTAAACGATCCTTAACTAATTTTAATCCAAGGCTAGCAACTTTATATTTTCTAAGAAAATTTATACAAATAATAATCCTGAAAAATAGTACTTTAGCAGTGACTAATAATTACACCATACAATGTGAGGTTGTTCAACAACTTCAATTCGCCTAATAACTATTATTTTAGACTATGAAAAACGTCATCTTATTTGACAATGAAGTTTGGGACAATTTGTTACCACTCACTTACACCCGTCCCGTGGGCGAACTCCGCGTAGGTATTTTAACCATCCGGGAAAAGTGGGAGAAATGGGCTAACACCAAAGTTTCCTTTATTACTCAGGAACACCTTTCCCAAAAGTATCCGATGACCATCGAGTCGGATAATATCGTCATCAACGGATCATTGCTGCCACTACCTGGCATTTGTAAACTGATTGAGCAAATGGAGCCAAACGAAGCACTCCTTCACGGCAACGAACTCATTGCCGCGCGACTCAATGAATCACAATTCAATAGTTTGATTCAAGATGAGGAAATCGAAGAACTTCAGGGTTTTGATATTGGTGATACGCCCCTTTTAAAAATTAATAACCTTTGGGATATTTTTGGTGAAAATGAGGAGGCTATCAAAATAGACTTTGAATTACTTACCAAAAATCGAACTTCTCAGCCGCTTTCAGATACCAACCAGGTAACCAATGCTGACCAAATTTTTCTCGAAGCCGGTGCGACCGTAGAACATGCGATCCTAAATGCCAGCAAAGGTCCGATCTATATCGGTAAAGATGCAGAAATTATGGAAGGCTGCATCATTCGCGGTCCTCTGGCAATGAACGAAAAAAGTATCTTGAAAATGGGGGCCAAAATTTATGGTGCAACTACCATTGGGCCGTACTGCAAAGTAGGTGGGGAAGTGAACAACGTTGTCTTTACCGGTTATTCCAACAAAGGACACGATGGCTTTCTAGGTAATAGTGTCATTGGCGAATGGTGTAACATGGGAGCAGACTCCAATGCTTCCAACATGAAAAATAATTATTCTGAAGTTAAATTGTGGAGCTACGCTGCACAAAAATTTGCAAAAACGGGTTTACAGTTTTGTGGACTTATTATGGCAGACCACGCCAAATGCGGAATTAATACTATGTTTAATACCGGAACGGTAATCGGCGTTTCTGCCAACGTGTACGGTGGTGGATATCCTCGAAACTTTATTCCTTCTTTTTCCTGGGGCGGTGAGCAAAAATATACCACTTATACCCTGGAGAAAGCACTCGATACCGCTCGGATTATGATGAAGCGTCGCGACATCGAATTAACCAAAATGGATCAGGAAATTTTACAGAATATTTTTGAGACCGACCGAACCTTCCGTTCCTGGGAAAAAGCTATTCTACAGTGAGACCTTCCCGCTGGAAAAAATGGTTAAGTTATCTTACCGAATTTCACGTAGAAGACGCACCTAGTGAACTAAATCCACAGCTACACGTCTGCCTTGTCAATGGACGCTATCAGCTTTGTACTGAAAATGCCATTTATTCCTACGCTGATTTATACGATAATTTTTCGGGGGCTTTCGCCAAATTAAATCTGAAAGAACGCCAGATAAAAAAGGTATTGATTCTTGGTTTTGGAATGGCCAGTATTCCAATTATTTTAGAAAAAATGGAACTGGACTATAATTATACCGCAGTAGAAATTGACGAGCAGGTTATCTACCTGGCTAGTAAATATGAGCTGCCTTATCTGCGTTCTTCCGTTCAGATGATCTGTGCGGACGCTGCGCAATGGGTCCAGATTTCAGAGGAGCAATTTGATTTAATCGCAGTGGACATTTTTCTAGATGATATAATTCCCGATCGTTTTACACAATCTTTTTTTTTAGAAAACACAAAAGAATTGCTGCGACCCGGTGGTCTATTGCTATATAATCGACTCGCCAATACGGAAATAGATTTAGAAAAAACACAAACGTTTTTTGAAGAAACTTTTAAGGCCGTTTTTCCGGAAGGAAGATATTTAGAGGTTGGAGGAAACTGGATGTTGATTAATTAAAAATTAAAATTTCCTGCTATGTTTATTGCTCGTATTCGCTTTTTACTGGTAATTGTATTTTTGGGATTGGCCGTCTGGTTGCACGTCGTGGAGGGAATTGGTTCGTCCTGGTATCTGTATGTGGCTGGTGTTCTATTATTATTAACGCATTTTCTTACGAGTAATGTTTCGGCAGCATTTATGTTGTTACGAGGTGGTCAGCTGGATAAGGCGGAGCAATTGATTGATCAGGTAAAAAAGCCAGAATGGTTGTTGACCAGACATCGGGCGTATTATCATTTTACCAAAGGAATGATTGCCGCGCAACGAAATGCCGTTCCGCAAGCAAAACAGCACTTGGCGGAAGCACTGCAAATTGGTTTACGAACACCGACTGATAATGCACTCGCAGCGATCAACTTGTCTAATTTCGCACATCAAGCCAACGATCGTTCCGAAGCACGAAAATATTTGGATAAAGCCAAAAGCTACGAAACAAATGATCTAATAATCAAAGAACACATTGGCCGACTAGAGGGGGTATTGGGTTAAAATGTTGAATGACTTTCTTTGGAAGTGTTGAGATGCAGAATGCAAAAGACATATCAACTCAACAATCCCCCGGATTTTTGTATCTTTGAAACACAAAATTAAAAAACATGTTTACAATAAATATATACTTACGTTTTGCACTGATTGGTTTATTTCTCGGAGGAGGGATTCTATTAACCATTTTTCAGGGATTCTGGTACGCTTTTCCGCTTTTACTGATCGGTATTGGGCTACTGGTTAGTTATATCTTACTGGGAACAATCCAATCGGCTGCGCAGCTGGTGCAGGAGCAACAATTTGAAGAAGCCGAAAAAAGATTATCGCTAACGGCAAAACCTGAATGGCTCTATAAAACCAATCGTGCTTTCTTTTATATGATCAAAGGTACTTTGGCTATGAATAGAAAGGATCATACCGCTGCCGAAGAATGGCTGACCAAAGCACAATCTATTGAATTACCTTCTGATAACGAAAAAGCGATGGTACTACTCCAGCTCGCCAATATCAACGTTAGTAAAAATAAATGGACCAAGGCAAAAGCTATTTTTCAGGAAATGAAAAAACTTAAAGTGACCGAGCCAGTCATGAAGGAACAGATAAAAATGTTCGAAAAGGCACTCAGCCAACGTGGACAAATGAAACACTCACAGGGGATGCAGGGTGGACGTCGTAAAGGTGGATTCCGAGGTCGGGGACGATAATGGCTGGTATTGACAGGATGTGGATATGCTAATTTTTTTAGGCTACTTCCTTCTCATCCTTCCTTTCACAAATCCATTCAACAACAATAAAACACTTAGAAATCCCATGATTCGAGCGATCATATCTTTCCATTTTGTATACACCGTTATTTCGTTGTTTAATTGAATATTACCTTTAATGGCAATCGCTTCATTGTACGCTGTAGCTTGTAATACGTCTCCCCGTTGGTTAATAAAACCGGAGATTCCAGTATTCGCAGAGCGGGCAATGCTGCGACGGGTCTCGATGGCACGTAACCGCGCATAGGCAAGATGCTGTCGGTGACCAGCAGTGTTATCCCACCATCCATCATTTGTTACAATGAACAATGCGTTTGCTCCTTTTTGAACATAATCTGTTATGTACGATCCATAGATAGATTCGTAGCAAATAACGGGAGCTATTTTTTCTCCATCCGTTCCGGAAAAAACAGCACGTTCTTTTTGTACCGCCAGACCAGCCATCGAGCCATCCAGTTTTTCTACCAGTGGTTTAAGAAAAAAGAAAACTTGCCGATAAGGTAAAAATTCTGCCCCCGGAACCAGTTTTGATTTTAAATATACCGGTACTTCGTCAGACTGCGCCGTGAGTTGAATTGCGGCATTTCCCATTTCAAAATAACGATGGACGCCTCCCCGCTCGTAAGTTCGAACGGCCGGTCCGTGGGGTTCATCTGCGGTGAGTTCCCGTTGGGTAGAAATTCCGGTGATTAATTTTAAACCTGGATAACGATCGACCATCGCTTTAATGGGAACAATCGACCGATCCCGAAGCGGCTCGTCGTATGCTACCCGATTAAAACTCGTTTCCGGAAAGACCAAATAATCCGTGGAATCCGTCAGCACCTTTTGACTCAGACTGACAAACCGCTGAAGTTCCTCGCGTTTACTAAGTGAAAATTTTACATAATGTGGTTCTAAATTGGGTTGGACCACCACGACTTCCACCGCCGCACCCTGATCTTCATATTGGTTATACATCACCAGTGATGCCACTAAAGGCACCAATATCCAGACAGCCATTTTCACAACATTTCCTTTCCCAACGGTATGTTTTTCCTGGTAATTTTTTAATATTTGAAAACCTAAAACATTCGCTACCAATATCCAAAAACCACCACCGAAAACACCCGTGTATTCGTACCATTGCACCCACGATGGATACTGCCCAAAACAGTTACCAAGATTTAACCACGTCCAGCTGATTTCCTGATTCAAATAAATATATTCAAAACTAATCCAGTACGCAATAAAAGCAGCATACCCCAGTTTTTCGTTTAATCTTTTTTTGGTATTGTGAAATAAAACAAAAGGAATCGTCATAAAAGCGGAGCTCAAAAAAATAGCCAGAAGACCCGCGACCAGTGCTGTATTCGCAACCCAATAAGTGGTAAGAATATTCCAAATTGCAAAACTCACATAACTGTATTTAAAAACTTCCCACCGTGCGGTACCTTCGTGCGCAACAGAGATTTTTGCTTCTACCCAAAGTAGCGGAATAAAGGCAAAGAAAATTAGAAAGGTCGTTGGCAGGGCTGGAAAACCAGCCCACAGCAAAACGCCACTACCGATAGCTGCAACCAAAAGCTGATCCTTGTTTTTCATAGTAGAAAATCGTGGATAGCCCCATAAAACCAACGTGGCCAATAAGCTACCAAACTGAAAAAGCGGCAGGTATCCCCAAAGTTGTTGTTGCTGATCCAGGTAATACATCCAACTGGAGGTAGTTAATAAAATTACCAGCACAAATAGAAGAGACAGGAGCCGTACTTTTTTGTTCATCATACGAATGAAAGATTGAAAATTAGGAATATCAAGTGTAGAGACAAGCCATGCCTTGTTTCTACATTGATCTTTGGCGCATCACTTCGTATAGACAAATGCCCGTGGCAACCGATACGTTGAAAGAATCCGTTGTACCTTTTTGTGGAATAATAAAATGCTCGTCCACCATACTCAGAATCTTTGGACTGACTCCGTTTCCCTCCGAACCAATAACCAATGCGGCAGGACCCGTAAAATCTAGTTGATGAATCGGATTTTTTGCATTCAGACTACTTGCATAAATCTGAATACCTGACATTTTAAGAAAGTCAATTGTTTTAGCCATACTGACTTCCCGACAAACTGGAATTTTTGTCAACGCGCCGGCACTGGTTTTCAAAGCCACCTCGTTAATTTGCGCAGCCCCTTTATCAGGAATGATCAGCGCATGAACCCCGCAGAGTTCCGCCGAACGGGCGATGGCACCAAAATTACGAACATCCGTTACGCCATCCAGAAGCAGCAACAACGGCGTTTCGCTCTGCTCGTAAACCATCGGCAATACATCTTCCACCTTATAATATTTAATTAAGGCAATAAAACCAATAACGCCCTGATGGTTTTTACGAGTATACCGATCCATCCGCTCCTTAGGTATCACTTGCAGTGGGATTTGATGCTGTCTACTCAGCTCTTTGAGCTCTCGTTCGTATTCACGGGTGATGCCACGTTGTATGACGAGCCGATCTATTTCTGTCCCACCCTTTATTGCATCTAGCACCGGATGCCGACCAATAATCATCGTATTTTTATCTGGTTGATTTGCCATAGTTTATTTATTAAAATCTTGTTCTACGCTTGTAATGTGGTGGATAACCCCACATAACAGGCCCTTTTTTGCAAGGTCTATAAAATTAACGCCATCGCCAATAGATTAACCGTTATTTTTATTGGATTTGTGTAAAAACATGAAAGTGTACATCGTACAACCAAAGATTTGTTGCTTCCACTTCCAACTTGTGTTAAATGTGCTTATCTTTATTTTAGGAATCTGCTGAATATCAAATAAATTTTAGGAATATTGACAAAATAAATTAACATTTTAGACTTGGTTATTTTGAACCATTCCTATAAAAAAAATTCCATGAAAAAACTGATTTATATTATTTGCCTGACACTGGTTGCCAATAGTCTGTTTGGACAGCCAAAAAAATCTTTTGACGTACCTGCGGCGGTAGAACAATTGGGGTATGATTATCTTGATAATAAAATGGACCAATGGCTCCTTACCCCAGCGGACATCTCGAATTTAAAAATAACGGATTATCATTTCGTGTCTTCCACCGGAGCACACCATCTCTATTTCACACAAAACTATCAGGACATTCCAGTGACGGATGCGCTCGTAAATTTGACTATAGTTAATAATAAAGTTTACGAAAGTGGTCATCGGTTGATCAGCACACTGGATGAAAAAATCAATAGCAAAACGCCCACGATATCTGCGGCCGAAGCCTTATCTCAAGCGATTCAGTATTTGGGTTTAGATGCCTTGGCACAGCCACGTTTGTTAGAAAACCCCTCTCCAGATTTATGGATTTACGAAGGTGGTCAGATCAGTGAAGAGCGAATAAAAATTCAATTGAATTATATCATGGACGACATCCAAAATCTCCGCTTAAGTTGGCAGCTTGCGATCCGTCGGATGGACAATAGTGACTTCCCCAGCTTACACATTGATGCGGTGAATGGTACTATTTTGAATAATTATAACTATACACATCACTGCAAGTTTGACGGGCCGAATCCATATGGCCGTTTATTGAAAAATAAAAATTGTCACCACGACCACGCTACTATTCATCATAACGAAACGACAACTGCCGTTGCGGGAAGCTACCGGGTATTTCCTTTGCCCGTCGAAAGCCCCGCACACGGAACGAGAGGACTCGTCAGCGATCCGGATGACTCCGCTGGTTCTCCTTTTGGCTGGCATGATAACAATGGAAGTACGGGAGCAGAATTTACTTTTACCAGAGGAAATAATGTCCATGCCTATCAAGATAATGACGGTAATAATGTGGGCAGTATGGACGAACCAGATGGTGGTACAGGTTTAAATTTTGATTTCAACTTTAATCTAGACAATACGCCCGCCCAAAATCAGGACGCAGCAGTCACCAACCTTTTTTACACTGCTAATGCCATGCACGATATTTCGTACCGCTACGGTTTTGACGAAGCAGCCGGTAATTATCAACAAAATAATTACGGCAACGGTGGTATCCAGAATGATTACGTTCAGGCAGAAGCCATGGATGGTGATGCATTTAATAATGCCCGATGGAGTGCAGGACCAGAAGGTAGTCGTGGCCGCCTGGAAATGTTTTTGTGGAACCGGGACGCAGGTGGACAAAGAGTCGTCGACGTCTCCCAACCTGATATCGCTGCTGGTCTATACAACGCTGGTCTGGCCAACTTTGGTCCTGCGATCAGTAATACGCCGGTATCTGGAGAAGTTGTCATTGTGGATGACGGCGTTAACAATCCACTGAGCAGTGATGGCTGCGAATCCAGCTTTATCAACGGCAGTGAATTAAACGGAAAGATCGCGCTGGTAGATCGGGGTGGTTGCGATTTTGAATTAAAAACAGCTTACGCAGAAAGTTACGGTGCGATTGCGGTCATCATCTGTGATTTTAATCCAGAACCAGCTGCCGTACTCGGCGTGCCCGGTATTCCGGATCCTACTATTCCTACCGTTAGAATCGGTAGTGTAGATTGTGAAAAAATCAGGGTACACGCGGGAAATGAATTAGAGATTTCACTCGTACTTCCCTCACCAACCGGCCCGGATTTCTTAAACGGAAGTTTCGATAACGGAACCATCATTCACGAATATACACACGGGATCACCAACCGACTGACGGGTGGTGCCAATAATAATTTTTGCCTCAACAATAAAGAGCAGATGGGCGAAGGCTGGAGTGACTTCTTTGCATTGGCACTTACAGCTAGCAGCAGTGATACGGGCAGCGACCCTCGCGGCATTTCAACTTTTTTACAAAGAGAGCCTAATGATGGAAAAGGAATTAGAGACTTTCCTTACAGTACTGATTTGAGTATTAATCCTTACACCTATAAAGACATTGGGAATGCGCGAATTCCACACGGAATTGGTGCCGTCTGGTGTTCGATGATCTGGGATTTACATTGGTCAATGGTTACCGAGCATGGATTCAGTAATGATTTGTATAATGGAAATGCTGGCAATAATCGAGTAATACAACTGGTCATGGATGGTCTTAAAATGCAGCCCTGTGATCCTGGTTTTGTGGATGCGCGAAATGCGATTTTACAAGCGGACCAAATTCGATACGGTGGCGAAAACCAGCGATTGATCTGGGAAACCTTCGCGCGTCGTGGTCTTGGCTTTTCTGCTGATCAGGGCAGCAATGACGGAGTGGATGCTTTCGAAGCCTACGATTTACCGGAGTTATTAGTGGAAGAACTCAAGGTCAGTAAACGTTCCGCCCCCATCATCGATGCTGGAGATGTTTTTAATATTTTTTTGGAAGTATACAATCATAAAAACGAGACACTGACCGATGTAGTTGTGACGGATGTTTTACCCGAAGGGCTGACTTTTACGGGCGTAGTAAATATAGCGGGAGCAACGGTGGTCGGTAATACGCTGGAATTTAATTTAGGCAATATGGCTTACCGGGACAGTATTTCGATTATCTATCAGGTAGCGTCTTCGGAAGATTTCTTTTCTATTCAAAAAGAATTTTATCCAACCAACGATCTAAGTGATTTTGAGATCGTACCAGTACAACCCGATAATGTAGAGGCGCTCTGGTGGACTCTATCAGCTCAGGATTCGTACACCGGAACGTTTTCGTGGCACATCAACAATACCGCTGCAGAATCCCGTCAACACCTGGTATTAAGCGAACAAGCCAACGTTTTCGGTAGTCGTCCGACCTTGCGTTTTTATCATAAATATAAAACAGAACCAGGCATCGACGGAGGGATTGTAGAAATTACTACGGATGCTAATCCGGATGGGGCCGCCTTTGATTTATTGGGTAATAAAATGATTCGAAATGGATACCCCGGGTTTGTCCAGTACACTACTTTTATCATTCCGGAACTAGAGGCTTTTACTGGTGACTCTGATGGGTGGATTCCGACATACGTCGATTTATCAGCTTATCAAAATGAGTCCATTTACTTACGTTTTAATTTTGCAACCAGTGACGGGGGCGTTCCTCCGGGTGGTGGATTTTGGAATGTAGACGATGTGGAGCTACTCGACTTATTTAGCTACAACGGAGCGGTCTGCGCAAGATCCGCAGAAGGTGACGAAGCTTGTGCAACGATTCCGGATGGTGGAATTTTTGTAGAATCTCAATTATCTGTTAATACAAATCAAGTTGAACCACTGGGATGGAATTATCAGGTTTTTCCTAATCCTGCTCAGGATCTTCTGACAGTAGAACTGACAGTTACGCAAGCGAGCGACTTGGATATCTCCCTTTATTCAATTAGTGGTGCTGTGGTGAAAAATAAATCCTTCTCCGCCGGAGCAGGTCGTATTCAAACACAACTTGATTTACGGGATGTAGCCGCAGGGTTTTACTTTCTGGAAGTGATGACCGAACAGGGAAAGGGGGTAAGAAAAGTAGTAATCGAGTGATTTGGTACAAGTGCCCCAAGGACTAAGGAAAAAGACTGGCAGAGAAAGGTGAGTTAACAGATTAACGTAGTGCCTCATCCCGTAAATCCATACCAATCTATGCTTGTTATTTTTCGCCTGCTTTTCGTTAGGAAATTCCTCACTATGCTACGGCATAGCTCCGGATTTCCTGCCTCAATCAGACTAAAAATAACGTTGCCTAGCTTACCATTTACTTACGGGATGAGGCACTAGGAACAAGGCATTGCCTTGTTCCTACGTTAATCATTATTTCTTATATTTATCCATCTCTAAGAATCTTGAGTATCTTTGAAACTTAATCAACTAAAATATTTATGAAAAATCTCTGTGTTGTTTTGTGTGTATTATTTTTACTGAGTGCTTGTCAGTCTGACCCAACGAGTCATTTAAAGCCGCTGAGTTTACTGCCACATGGAATTCCGATTACGATTATGGCACCGGATAGTGCGAAGGTACGAACGATGGATTTACTGGTACAAAAAGACATAACGGTCCGGGGAAAAGATGGGTATGATCTACAAATTTTTGCTTCGGATGCTACATCATCTGATGTGTCTAAAATTGCCAGTGAATTGAAAGGAGAAGTGAAGAACAATCCTTATTTCTCAAAAATAGTGGATGAGTCGGAAGCTAATGGTTTTATTTATGAAACGAAATTAGATTCTACGATTACCAGTTATGGTTTTCAATTGGTACGAGTGATGGGTGACCGGGAATATATTTTTCAGAATGCGTTGGTCGGTACTTTTTCTGAGGCGGATATTCGAACGATGTACCAAGCTGTAAAAGAGAAGAAAAAATAAGGAGAAGGCCACCCACGAAATATGGCGGTACTTTCTACCTAAAAGCCCTCAATCCTTATCGGTTGAGGGCTTTTTTAATTACTGTTATAGCTTGTTTTGGTTTTATCAAAAAGGCGATTCGTTACTAGAGTTTACCTAAAATCTTAGCGCGCTTCCTGTAGGAATTGACTACCAAAAATGCATAAAATGATTAGAAAAAAGCATAAAATAATCATGGGAGAGATAATTTAGTGATAAAATAATTTGGATGTTGAATTAGGTTAGATTATGCATGGTTGTTGATGCTTTAACGAAGCATGGTAGTAATTGTTCTAATTACTTTGTCAAAAAAGTAGATTTCAAAAAAAAACACCCGTAAAACACTTGGTTTTACGGGTGAAGCGATTGCTTTTATACTTGTTGCACAAATATATTTGTATCTTATTTCTTCAATGCTTTCGTGTATTCTCTGGATACTACAGACCAGTTGGCCACACTAAAAAACGCCTCCACATAATCAGGACGCTTGTTTTGATACTTTAGGTAGTAAGCATGTTCCCATACATCTAATCCCAAAATAGGCGTTCCTTTTTTATCAGCACAATCCATCAATGGATTATCCTGGTTAGGCGTAGAAGTAACGAATAATTTACCACCACGTCCCACACATAACCAAGCCCATCCGGAACCGAATCTTGTCTTTGCCGCAGCAGAAAATTCCTCTTTAAATTTTTCAAAAGAACCAAAAGAATCTTTTATCGCCTTTGCTAATTTCCCTTTAGGTTCTGCACCTTCGTTGGGACCCATCGTTCTCCAAAAAAGAGAATGGTTATAAAAACCACCAGCGTTGTTACGTACTGCGTCACTGTGCGTGGAAGCTTTTTTTAAAATATCCTCAATGGATTTTTTCGCCAAGTCGGTACCCTCAATGGCAGCGTTTAATTTACTAGTATAACCAGCATGATGTTTGGTGTGATGAATTTTCATGGTACGCTTATCGATGTGTGGTTGTAAGGCATCGTACGCATAAGGTAATTCTGGAAGTTTAAAAGCCATTATTAATTTAATTTAGATAGCGTTTTCACATTAACTCTATAAAATGAAAAAACTGTGTTATAAAATATTTTCCTCTTTGTAAGTAAAAGACATTCAAAGTGATAAACACAAATATAAGATTATCTGCTTACAAACAAAAACACTATCTTTGCCATGAGGAATGAAAAGTGATTCTGTGAATTATTTTTGAAATTTCTGGCTCCTGCCTACTCGCCATTTGATTTCCTCCATTGCGATTAAGTAAATCGATTTTATTAAAAACTTTTTGATCAAATAACCTATTATTACATGAAATTCAGAAAAGAAAAAGACAGTATCGGCTATGTAAAAGTTCCTGCGGAAAAATACTGGGGTGCACAAACACAACGCTCTGTAGAAAATTTTAAAATTGGTGGCCAAACCATGCCCATCGAAGTGATTCGTGCGTTTGCTATTCTAAAAAAAGCAGCTGCAAAAACAAATTCAGAACTCGGTGTTTTGCCTAAAACAAAAGCAGCGCTAATTGGAAAAATCTGCGATGAGATTACTAATGGAAAACTGGACGATCAATTTCCACTCGTTGTTTGGCAGACGGGTTCGGGTACCCAGTCCAACATGAACGTCAACGAGGTAGTCGCCAATCGTGGCCACGTCGTCAAGGGTGGAAAACTAACCGACGAAAAAAAGTTTTTACACCCCAACGATGATGTCAACAAATCACAATCTTCCAATGATACTTTTCCTACGGCCATGCACATTGCGGCCTATCAGATGTTGACAGAGAATACCTTACCGGGTATAAAAGTGCTACGAGATACCCTGGATAAAAAAGCAAAAAAATATAAAAATGTGGTCAAAATTGGTCGTACGCATTTCATGGATGCAACCCCGGTAACCGTAGGACAGGAGCTTTCTGGTTACGTAGCACAACTGGATCACGCGATGGAAGCCATCAAAAATTCTTTAAAGCATTTGTCAGAACTGGCACTTGGTGGTACTGCCGTGGGTACGGGATTGAATACGCCAAAAGGCTATGATAAACTGGTGGCAAAGCACATTGCCAAACTGACCAAACTCCCTTTTAAAACCGCTAAAAATAAATTTGCAGCATTGGCAGCACACGATGCGATCGTGGAATCACACGGTGCTTTAAAAACAGCAGCGGTAGCCCTGAATAAAATTGGCAACGATATTCGAATGTTGGCTTCCGGCCCACGCTGTGGCATCGGTGAATTGATTATTCCGGCTAACGAACCGGGTTCTTCGATCATGCCAGGAAAAGTAAATCCGACACAATCAGAAGCGCTAACGATGGCTTGTGCACAAGTATTAGGCAACGACGTAGCGATCAACATTGGAGGTGCGACGGGACATTTTGAATTGAATGTCTTTAAGCCGATGATGATTTTTAATTTTTTGTTTAGTGCCCGATTGATCGGCGATGCTTGCCGTAGTTTTGATACGAATTGTGCGCAGGGAATTGAGCCAAACTACGAAGTGATTGAAGAAAAATTACAAAACTCGTTAATGTTGGTAACGGCATTGAATACAAAAATCGGATACGATAAAGCGGCGACGATTGCCAAAAAGGCTTATAAGGAAGGTACGACGTTGAAGGCGGCGGCAGTGAAGTTGGGGTATTTGACAGATAAGGAGTTTGATGCCTGGGTAAAGCCGAAGTCGATGGTTTAAGATCATTAATTTAAAATAAAAAAGATTAACAGGAAATTGTCCTGTTAATCTTTTTTTATTTTTTCTCTACAGGTAGATGTTTTATATAAAAACAGACAAGCTTTTAGTTGGTTTTCACGAATCTCTCCGTATAAACCACTTGATCTTTTAGCGTTTTTAACAAATAAACGCCATTCGGTAAATCATCCACTTTAAAAGTCAGTCGATTATGACCACGGGTGACATTGGTTTGCGTACGGAACATCAGTGCACCGTTCATACTATAAATCTGTACCTCCAGATTACCAGCAGCTTCGACGGTAGCAGACAGGGCCAATTCACCAGAACGAATCGGATTTGGCCGCACTTGAATTCCAACAGGAAGCTTATCATTATCCACCACAACAATGCTACCTACAGATACGATTGTACCGTCAAAATCAGTTTGTTGAAGTCGATAATAATTCAAACCAGACATTGGTTCCTTA
>Ga0209828_1000666_pt1 | contig 32413 bp, 26 predicted proteins | sample MaitaG_FD_187429 | JGI IMG/M metagenome (GOLD analysis project Ga0209828, IMG submission 187429) | Marine algal microbial communities from Maine, USA - Maine_Asex2 metaG (SPAdes) (version 2) | ecosystem: Host-associated > Algae > Red algae > Unclassified | place: Maine, USA | collected 2015-01-05
TTCCTCGTATTTTCCATCCACAATTAATTTTGGCAAAACCATAAAATGAGGCAAATACAATCTTCCTTTTTCGCCCATAAACATAGCTCCTTGATCGTGCAATAGCTCGTCGTCTGGTAGTAATAAATCGTCATGCGCTTCAGGAGCACCTGGACCATCATACCAAACCCATTTTAGAGTATCTGTTGTGTACTTCGTTCCTGGAAATTCATAGGTTACTACATTTTTTTCCGGATACCCAAAGCCAGTGGGTTTTCTGCAATTATTGGTAATCGTTCTAGGGACATCTAAGGCTAAAGCATTATAAGGGGTGTCAAATATATGTACACCCATATCTCCGAAAGTTCCACATCCAAAATCTAGTGATTTTCGCCAATTCGTCGGATGGTAATGTTCATCTACGTAAGGTCTTTTTTCAGCTGTTCCAAGCCAAAGGTTCCAATCCAAAGTCTCTGGCACTGGATCACTCCCTTTAGGTGCTGGGCTGTCATCACCCCAATTTTTGGGAGACCATGCTCTTACCGTATTCACCTTACCAATAATCCCTGATTGGATTAATAACGTAGCTAATTTATAATCATAAAAAGAATGGACTTGGATCCCCATCTGAGTAATCAAATTTTTCTCTTTGGCTAATTTCGCCATCGCCCTACTTTCTGACACACGATGCGTCAAAGGTTTCTGACAATAAACGGACTTACCCATTCCCATTGCCATCATAGATGCAGGAGCGTGGGTATGATCAGGGGTGGACACAACTACTGCATCAATTTTGTGGCTTAATTCTTTCAACATCAGTCTATAGTCGGTAAACGCTTTTGCTTTAGGATGCAGTTTTTTAGCTGCTGCTAAATTATTCGAATCAACATCGCACAGCGCGGTGACATCTACCAAAGCATGCGATGACATAGATTTTAGATCCTCTATCCCCATTATGCCAAGACCAATATGAGCTGTTCTTAAACGTCCATTTTTTGCAAATTTATAAGCGGCACACGAAGGTAATGTGGCAATAGTTGCTATTGCTGTCGTGTTTTTTATAAAGTCTCTTCGTTTCATTGTTAGATATTGTGTTGTTAATCGATCGTGTTTAATTTAAAAGGCAAAAGCCAGCACATTGTGTTGAGAAGAGTTAGACGGGTGGTGTACCAATTTTATATTTGTTTACAACCGTCCGAATTAAAAAATTATAACTTCTTAATCTTAATATTCCTAAACCACAAAGGACTGTCATGGTCTTGCAGCCCTATATAGCCTGTTTTAAACTTTCCGTAGTCAGGCGCACCTTCCCATTTTCCGCTATTCTTTTTTGCATGCCATTCTTCTGACCACGGCACAAAAGAAAGAACTTTTTTCCCATTTAACCAGTGCTCCACAGTTTCCGAAGTAAATAATATTCTTGTCGTATTCCATTCACCGGCGGGATGTAAAACTTTTTGCGCCGTGTCTGCAGGAGTCATCGCATAGTCGGCAGCTGTTTGTTGAAGCGGATGCAAATCTTGTGGATTTTCAAAACCTACACTTTTGTTGTAAGCGGTCAGGTCATGCATTTTTGCATAATTCTCATCATCGATCAGTTGATATTCTGGAGCTACTAGTGGTGGTCCATCATATCCTTCTTTCACATGATAAAAAACACCGCTGTTACCGCCTGGAGGTATTTTCCATTCTAAGTATAATTCAAAATTATCAAATTCCTCAGCAGCATAAATTATATCTTTGCCTCCTTGATGTTCAACATCCAATTCTTTAATTTCCGAATCAAAGGTTAGAGTTTTGTCTTTGATTACCCATTGCGGGGGTAATATTTCGCCATTATACGCTCTCCAACCCGTCGTGCTGGTGCCATCAAATAGAGTTATCCAAGTAGATTCACCTTCTTTATCTTGCTGGAGTTCCGAATTCTTTGTTGGCCCCGGTTGACAAGCGCAGACCACCATGATAATAAAAGCAAACAGGTAAAATAGTTTCATAATGTTATTTGAATTTAATATATAGCTTTTCAACTAAAAGAAATCAACTTTGTTACAAAATCTAATACGCATAGGCAAAAGAAGACACCAGTAAAGCTTTCTTATATTAGATTCTAGCAACAACATAATAACAAAATGGATATGCTGATGCTGCACTATTTGAACAAATGAAATTCAATCTGTAAAAAGGAATGTTTATAGAAATTAGAAAAAAGTAGAAATAGAATTTTCAAGAAATTAACTTTATCAACTTTTACCTTCCAATTTGATAAAAATGAACGGGAGTATTGGCATAATTTTACAAAAATTACTTACTAAGATGGGTGAAAAACTTAAAATATACCTAAGAGATATAATCTATGTACTCAAAGAACATGACTATAAACTGAATTTAAAACAAGAACTCACTGAGTTTGAAGAAGGTTCTAGATTCACAAATTATAAGATTTTAGAACTGTTGAGAAATCATGCTCATTCGTCTGAAATCGATTTGAACACTATTGGCTTTTATGATTTCGAGGAGTTTATAAAAAAGAATCATGAAGGTGGTGATAAGAAGCAGTAATTATGCCATGCTATTCAACGAATAATGTTAAGCCAAACTAGAATCTTTTTAAAAGGCATTGAAAATAGACTTCCTTTATATCAGACTAAACATTGATAGTTTCCTTTTAGTATTATGGAAATTAATTATTGCTATATCTACTTTTGAAAATTAAGACTTAGTAGTAAATTTATTGAGCCGCAATTTTCTCCCCCATTTTATATTTACAGCATTATATCTTATTTCAATTGTTTATGGAAGATTGCATTCAATAACTGAGAATGTATATTTCTCTAATTATGAATAGCCTCTGCAATTAATTGTTGATGTCGATTTGTCTTTATTTATTCTTGCTGTAGATTGATACTATACATGTTAACTTTAAGTATATATGGAAGACTTCTTTAAAATAATTTGCCTCAGTGCTGTTTTAACATCTCAATTTCAGCACAAACGTGTGAAGGAAACTTAAGAGAGAATATATTTCAATCAGGAGATTTTGGCTCTGGAGTAGACAATGTTGTACAAATAGATCCAAATATTGCACCCGGTTATATGTAGTACCACGCAGATGCCTCCTAATTATGGCTATTACACCATTTAAAATAACATTGACGAATGGCCGAACGCATTTGGTTGGGCGAGAATATTTGTGAGGTGCTCACATAAAAATTTCCCTGTCAATGACCCCAGTTTTGGTTGGAATGGGAAATTTGAAAATAATGAGGTAGCCTCTGATGTATATGTTTATCTTATTGAGATTATGGATGAGTCCCTAGCAATTAACAGTATTATGCATGGAGATATAACTGTGTTGCGCTAAGGTTAACTGGAATTTCTTGCTGTGGAATGTCAAGAACTATACTTATAAGGTTACTTTCTAGTCCAAAACTGCAAGGCTCTTTACACATCCCTATCATCTGGAGCTTTTAGATGTGTCTTTTCGTTCTTGCCCCGTCTTAACAGTGAATTGAGTTTGAAATATTAGTTATTTTTTACACCCTTAGATTTAGATTGAGAATTGAAACACCTTTATTAGCGAATTGAGAAATCGCTAAACTTTTTACACCCTTTTGAGCGTCTTCAAAAACGCTAAACTTTTTACACCCTTTTGAGCGTCTTCAAAAACGCTATTTTAACACCCTATGCGAATTGAGAATCGCACACCCTTATAAGCATTACCAGCGGAAGATATTATCTTCCGTTTTTTTTTGTCCTGTGTGAAGATAATTTAAAATATAAAAAAATAACGCTTCCACTTTATTTCGCCCATAAATGCTTTACCTCATTTCAATTTTTGCGTCTAAGATAGTAAGAAACTTTACATTAATCCTTTCTTCTCACTGTACACCCAGGAAGAAATTAGGTGTAGGCGTACTTGTGTCATAACCAATTTTGCTATTCATCATAGAAATCATCAGTGCAATAAATTAACTATCTCATTCTAAATTTAAGGTATTTGTAAATTTAAACTTCAGCTCCGCTAACATCATAGTTTTATAATTAGCTAAAATGAAAAATCAAACAGTTAACTTTTATTACATTGTTGTACAGAATTTGAATAAAATAAGAATATGATAAGACCGTATGTATTAGCAGAAACAAATTGGAAACTTATAAAAGCTGCCAAGTTTGAATTAGCTGTTCTTCCGTGGGGCGCAACAGAAGCACATAATTATCACCTACCCTATTCTACTGATGTCATAGAAGCAACGAAGGTCGCTGAAGAAGCTGGAAGAGTTGCATGGGAAAAAGGAGCTAAGACAATTATTTTGCCGACTATCCCTTTTGGAGTGAATACAGGGCAATCTGATATTTACTTAGACATGAACTTAAACCCAAGTACCCAATTTGCAATTTTAAAGGATGTAATTGAGGTATTAAACCGGCAAGGTATTCATAAGTTCATGATTCTGAACAGCCATGGCGGTAATAACTGGAAATCAATATTGAGAGAGCTTGGTCTCTTATTCCCCGATATGTTTTTGAGCCTTGTTGAGTTGGTGAATATTGTTGATCGCAATGCATTCTTTGATAAACCTGGAGACCATGCGGGTGAAATGGAGACAAGCTTGATTCTTCATCTAACGCCTGAATTGGTGGGTCCCAAAAGCGACTGGGGTCCAGGAATAGAAAAAAAGAATAGAATCAAAGCATTCAATAAAGGCTGGGCATGGACAGAACGAAAGTGGTCCCAGATTAGCGAGGATACAGGAGTTGGAGATCCGAAGGCTGCTACTACAGAAAAAGGAGCACTCTATTTTCAGGCTGTTTGTAAAAAGCTAGGAGATCTATTCGTCGAAATTTCAAATGCTGATACGAATAATTTATATGATTAGGTCTACTATTACCTGCCAATATTTTCTATACCGAACTTTAAATTGAAATGAACAAATTCATTTCCCTTAAATATTTGAATCAGCTACAAAAAAGTCAATACAGAAATGCTATGACCGAAGCGTTCCCGTCAATTATTGGAGAATCGCCGATCATTAAAAAATACTGGAAGGCACTAGAAAATTGCTTTCCTCAATATCAATTTCTACTCATTTCAAGTAATCATGAATTAATTGGTTTTATGAATACCGTGCCCTTTCATTTTAATCATGACTTAAACCAACTACCTGAGCGAGGATGGGATTGGATGCTAAAAAAAGGTATTACAGACTTCGAAGACAAGATTGCACCTAATTATCTTGGTGGCCTACAAGTAATTGTTAGAAGTAAATTTAAAAATCAGGGATATAGCAAAGTGATACTGAGTTATGCGAAAAGATTTCTAACAACTTCAAGCTTCACCAATCTTGTAATTCCCATTAGACCTACGAACAAACATAAATTTCCAACTATGCCGATGAGAGAGTATTTAGATCTTAAAAATGAGAACGAAGTGTACGACCCATGGATCAGAACACATCTAAAGGGAGGCGCTGAAGTCATAAAAGTTTGTGAGAGGTCAATGATTATGGACGGAAATATTGAGTTTTGGAAAACAATTCTGAAAAAGAAATCCCTTAAATCAGGACAATACACGCTAAGCGGAGCGTTAAATTTAATTTCTATAGATGTTGAAAATGATATAGGCGTATATGTAGAACCAAATATTTGGATTAAGTACTAGAGAACAATTGCTATTAGAAACCATTCATATTAACCGTAAAGGATAATTGAATTGATTACCAATTTGAAAGAATTAACTTTATTCTATCGCGAAAAGGTTTTACAATGAAGATTTTGATAGAAACAGAAAGGTTATTGTTAAGAAAAATTACGCTGGATGATAAAGAGAATCTTTACAAACTGCATTCTCACCCAGATGTCCAACTTTACACTGGAGAACCTGTCGTCGAATCAATGGAAGAAATTGAAAAGGCAATTCAGTCAAGAATTGAGAACTATGAAAAATATGGATATGGAAGATGGGCTACTTTTTTAACAGATGGGATGCATTTCGTGGGCTGGGCAGGTTTGGCGTACTTACCTGAATTTGATGAAATTGATCTTGGCTATAGGTTCTTGCCTGAACATTGGGGATTAGGCATAGCGACGGAGGCAGCTCATGCAATTCTAATGTATGGGTTTGATACACTTAAAATGAAGAAGATAATTGCAATTGCAATGAAAGAACATAAAGCATCGATCAGAGTAATGGAAAAAATTGGGATGGAATTTGATAAATTTGCCCCATATGAGCTTGGGAGTAAAGATGCTATTTGGTATTGGTGTAATAAAGAACATATTACAAAAAAATAGACCCCATTAAAGCGCGCCTTCTTCAAATCGTTATCAGTAAATTCGATAGCTGACGAAATAAGGGAACAAAACACAGATTCATAAAATTAAATTAAAACTAAACATTTGGCAACATACGACTTACAAGATCCCACGGATTTAGACATTATGAGAGGGCACTTTGATATGCACACGAGTGATGACTGGCAGCACTATATTGAGTTGGCAGAAGAAAAGGGCATGAAATATAAAAACGTCAACATTTTAAAAACAGCTCAGCGCAAAGCTGGAATAGGCAAATTTTTAAGTCCTAAAGTCATTAATTGGATTCTTTCACTAGTAGAGGAATTGGAGGAATATGAGGAAGGATATGAAGAAGAAGAATAAGTTACCAGGAATAACTGTAGCAATTCAAATACTTTCTACAAAATCTAAAAAGACTTCTTTATGAAGTGGAAGGTCCATGATAGGAGAAAGTGCTACACGGGCAATATAGTCTTTGTCACCCTCTTTCGTCGTCCCTTGCGTAGATGTGGCAGGTATCGTCCAATAGCACCCTTTTAGCTGGCCATAACTTACACAGTACTTACTTTCATTAGGGATTTTACTAATCATCAAACTAATTAATTTGTGATTTAATGCCCTTTTATACATTTCTCTTTCTTGATCCGTATCTCCTTTTGTGGGAAGATCCAATGAAAACACTGATGGGGTAAATCCTTTTTGAGCTAATTCCTCTGAGACAAAATTGATTTTCGCAGTTGGCAACTTCTCCTTGATAAAATTTACAAATTCGCGCGTATTTTGATAGGCATCATGAATTCTTTGATTCATGGAAGGCAATTGTTGCGCTAATATTTCTAGTTGAAGAACAGTAGGCTCGTTATCGCAAAGGCGTAGATGGTATGCTATTCTTTCCATCAAAGCTTCCCCTTTTTTATTAGCAACACAATAGCCGGCTGTACATTTTCCTCCACTTGGAAATTTGGATCCACTCACATAAGCAATGGCCCTAACTGTTGAAAGCACATTTTCTTCACCTAAAAAATGAACATTCGGGCAAAACGTTTGGTCTAAAATAAAAACGGGATCTGTAACGTTTCCACCATTTGAAGTTTTACGCACTTTACTTAAAACTTCTTTTAGTTTAATAAGGTTAGGAACTTCAACTCTTGGGTTGGTTGGAATTTCTGCAATTATAATTGGGATTGCATCTTCGCTCGCAATTTGATCTAATATGACATCAATGCTTTCAACCATTTCGCTATCACCGTCAACATGTAAGTCCACTACTTCCACATTATCATTGCATGCCGCAACTCGTCTTGCTTGATCATTTGTTCCACCATAGCAATTAGGAGGAACAACAATTTTGATTGCTTTTCCTTTATGATTCTCTACTGCATCGTGAATTAGTCCCATTACAATTGCATATTGTATGGAGAGTCCACTTGAACCAACTATTGCCTCTACATCTGAGCTAGTAATTAATTTAATGGAGTCTAATACACGTGTTTTGTTGGAGTTTACATCAGTTCTATCGCTATCTAAGGAGGTTTTTTCTATTATATGTTTTAATGCGCTAAGAGTATTTGCTGGCGTCATTGCTATGGTTTCTCTTCTTCTTACATGCTGAATTTCTGGGATGTAACTTTCATTTTTTTCACCATTTACTATTAAGACACTCCCCAAATGGGTATGGGTATTGATCAAAAAGTCAATATTCGGAGATACGTTATAAGTTCCTACTTCATCTTGTTGCGAAACAAATATAGTACTACCGTCAAAAGCGGGAATAGCTGATACTTCGTCAACTTGCTTTAAATCAAAATTATACCTATAAACCCTGCGCACTACGTCAGCGTCAAAGAACATGGGCAATTCACTTTTATAAAAGATTTTGGTTCTTTTATTAGCCAACAAGTTGCTTCTTAGAACTGCCAAGATTGGAGTCGTCTTTGATGAAAAACTGATTACATTTTTTGCTTTAATATTATTTAACTTAGCAATTGTCCACTCTAGTACACATGATAATGGATGACCTAATCGAATATAATCGTAAGCAGTAGGTAATTTATTAAGTGCTGATTCTGTATAATTATTGCTTTGGAATAAATATTCAAATTGTTCTAGAAATTGATTTTTAGCTAATTTTTCTCTATAAATATCTAGTCGATGGGTTGTTAGATTTAACCAACCAATTGGCATGTTATCTATCACATCCTTGATGTAATTTAGCATGTTACGTTCTCCCATAATCTTCACCATTAAATTGGACGCTAAGATATTGATTACATTGTTGTAATACGTGTTAAAAGGCGTCTTGTTAAATTGCACTGAATGTCCCCACTAGACAACATTATAATTGCTAACATGTAAGTAAAAGCTAATTAAGGAATGTATACCACCAGCCCTAAAGCCAGTCAAGCAAACAAACAAAATAGGTTGATATTCAACCAGTTAAATTTTATCGTAAAACATTTTCGCTCGACCTCAAAGTTCTACTTTTTAATAATAGTAATCTATGAATTTCTTAATAAACAACACTCAAGCGTATTACAATCAATTTTGCATTTGAATAATCCACCAAGATAGATGAATTTTGTGCTAATTGTTTTGAGAATTTTAATGCTTTTGGATTTTGCCTAGAATAGTTTCTATGGCAGCTTTTATTTTGACAATTGCTCCATTTACAGCAATATCAATAGTATCGCCCTGACTAGTGACGGCAATGGGTTTCTTACCTTGGAGTCTGGCTTCCAGTAAACATGAAATGTCATTAGGCCCATCTTTTTTACCATTCTCATCTTTCAAGTACACTTCTATTCTAGTAATATGTGATTCGAATCTATGCAATGCATCAGCAATTTGATCAGTAAAAAAATCTGAACTTCTTCTTTCCCATGAAAGATTCTTGTCGGAATTTATTTGTATAATCATATTAAAAATTATTTCACTTTTTTATTGTATAAGTTTATTATAAATTTAGCTTTGGGATCTCAATAATCATTTATCGTTTTAATGCTCAAACTATTTTCAATGTAATGCTAATTGTTTCTTGCTCTTTATTTTAAAGGCGCTACAATTCTATAAAATTCTCTTCAATTTATAGATTTACAAACCGATTATTTTGAAGATATCTTGAAAAGCTTATAGATTTGATAAAATTGAAAATTTTAAGATACACATTAATTTTTTTACCTAAAATTATTCATAATTATATGAGGCCAGCTATCTTGAACTAGCCTTACATATCTGCAAAAACGCAATTAACACTAAGCCTCTTTCATAGTTTTTGAATTAGGCCCAAGTCCTTTTTCATAGCATCAAAAACTCCCTTATGATCTACGGTGATGTCATTCCGACCTTTATCTGCTCCACCTAGCGGATATTCAAGATGTAGACTCACTGGTGGCATTAGGCCTAAACTTTTCAAAAGCTTGAAATATGAATTAAAGTCAGCCATACCTTCGCCAATTGGGACATTTACAATTTTCCACTTACTATTTACTTTACCCCATTTAAAATCTTTTAAAACGATGACCTTAATATTTTCTTTTAGAAGCTTAATACCATTTGTCCACGACCGACCTCCTTCAGCCACAGCATGTCGAATATCGAACTGTGCACCAAAGAAATTTGGATTGGTAGTTTCTAATATCTATTTCACTTCCCATACAGAAGCGCCTACTTTTATTCCAGAATGATTTTGATAACAACCTATAACACTATTCATCTCAATATACACTATACGAAGCCTCTTTTCCTAAAATTGAAGTAATTTGGCTAGAACGATGCTACTTTAGATTAAAAGTCATAATCTTTTTTGGAATACTTATCTTACATCAGAATACTCACTCTATCAAACCATTTCTAATTGCACTGAAATACTTTTGAAGCTTAGGTAAATATAGTAGGTGAAAATAACGTCATCAGATATTGGACACAACTGGAGGTACTTTTTAAAAACTTTTTACAAACGGCCAGCCTTTACCTCTCTATCCGCATGATCCACTGCCCGAGCAGTTAATGCTATATATGTAATACTCGGATTTTGAGTTCCTGAGCTGGTCATACATGATCCATCCGTTACAAATACATTTGGTACATCGTGGATTTGATTCCATTTGTTGAGCACAGAAGTTTTATTACTATGCCCCATTCTTGCAGTACCCATTTCGTGGATACATGCCCCAGGTGCCGTAGCCTCATTCCAAGAGTTGATGTTTTTAGCGCCTGCAGCTTCCAATATTTCTTCTGCGCAAATGACACCATCTTTGCGCAAGGTCATCTCATTTTCTTTTAGTTCTGCATCGAAAGTTATAATAGGCATACCATGCTTATCCTTTTTATCAAAATTGAGGAACATTTTGTTTTCGTGATAAGGAAGAATTTCGCCAAAACAAGTCATCCAAATGTGGTATTGCCCAGGTGCAAATATTTGCTCTTTTAGTTCTGCCCCAACGAGCCCTTCAGGAACATTGGCAACTCTAGAAGCCCCTCCTTGATATCCAAATCCACGCACATAATCATCACGTTTAGTTTCCTTACTTATATTCCTGAATCTTGGAATATAAAAACCATTAGGTCTTCTTCCTTTATAGTATTTGTCCTCAAAACCATCCATCGTTGCGCTTGCGCCCATACCATAATGATGGTCCATCATATTGTGACCTAGCTCTCCACTTGTGTTTCCTAAGCCATCTGGAAATGATTCTGACCTACTATTAAGTAATAGTGCAGTACTTCCAACGGTACTTGCATTACAGAAAATAATTCTCGCAAAATATTCGTACTCTTTTCCTGATATTGCATCTTTAATTCTCACACCTGATGCCTTGCCTAATTTTTTATCATAGACAATTTCTGTCACTATACTATCTGCTCTTAAACTTAAGTTTCCAGTATCTTCTGCAACAGGAAGTGTTGCGGCTTGACTGCTGAAATATGCGCCATACGGACAACCTCTTACACATCTATTTCTATTTTGACACTGACCTCGTTTACCTAAATGGATTTTAGGATCATATTCTGTTAGGTTCGCACAACGGCCTGGTGTTATGATACGATGTGGGTATTTTTTCATAACGGATTCCCTCATATGCTGCTCTACACAATTTAGATCATGTGGTTTTAGGAATTTGCCATCTGGAATTTGCGGCAAACCTTCTTTACGCCCGCTTACGCCCACAAAAGTTTCTACATAATCATACCACGGCTCTATATCTTTGTATCTAATTGGCCAGTCAATGGCAATCCCCTCTTTTAGGTTGGCTTCAAAATCGATGTCGCTCCAACGGTAGCATTGACGCCCCCACATCAGCGATCGACCACCGACATGATGGCCTCTGATCCAGTCATACCTTTTTACTTCGTCGTATGGGTATTCGTCATCCTTGTTAATTAGATGTTTGTGGCCTTCACCAACCCACCAACTTAACCTGTTTTGCTTAAAGTAATGTTTGTCTAATTCCTCTTGTTTCAATTTACCTTGATTTTCAAAATCCCATGGATCCATATTGGCTGTGGGGTAATCGCCGTGTTTGATATCTCTTCCACGCTCGAGGATTAATGTTTTGTAACCTTTGGTACAAAGCTCCATAGCTGCATAGCCTCCGCTGATACCAGACCCAATTACTATTGCGTCATACGTGCGTTCTTCTTTTCCTTTTGAATTAAACATCATAATGCCCAAGCTTTTCCATTAACTTCCGATAGATTAATACAACCGATGTAATCACCAGGCACTGGATCATAGTTGAGATAATTCGTCGCTATTTCTTCGGTGTTTAGATAATAGGCAATGGTTTGTTGCTTTAGTTGTAGGTATCCGATTTTTGCTAAATTATCGTCATCTTGAGTGTCCAATTGTTTAAGAATTTTAATGCGTTCTTCTTCAGGCAAACTGCTAAACTGTATGTTACCTGCTTTCTCTTTTAGATGAGATAACAGAGCTTCAAACCCATTTTTATATTTAGCTTTTTCTTTTTGGTCATAGCACTCGGTCATAGCATCAATCATCCTATGCACTCCCACCTCTGAGGCAGATGGACTATCTGTTTTTGGTAAAATTGTATCTACCAATTTCTCTAGACTTATAAATTGCGTATCACTAAACAATACAGGTTTATAATTATCTGTATTAGCTGCAGCATCCGTCTTGCAACCAGATAACAACGCACTGGCTAAAGGGATACTCACTGTAACACCAGTTACATAGGTTATATATTGCATAATTTCCCGTCGAGTCATCTTGTCATTTTTTTTAAAATACAAAAAACTCTAATATCAAAAGATAGCTGCCTGTAACATTATTAAATACAGCTACCTATCTAGCCAGGTATGGGTAAACTTCGCCTTAGCTTGACCTATGATTAAGAGAGACCCATTCCCTAATTGAATCTCCATTATTACTTTTTATCCACTTATTTCTTTGAACCACTCCCATCAGTTACTTCACCCATCAACAATTCTAGCTGCCTTTCAATACTGACAAATTGTCCTTGTACTTTATGGTTCTCTTGCTTCTGAGTTTTCATTGAATTTTTTAATAATGAAATATCTCTTACTTGGACGCTCTTGATTGTTTCCGATTTGTTATCTAATTCTTTGATTGATTCTAACAAAATAGGGGCCCAATCTATCATAAGATACATCTTGCAAAAACGTTCCCACTCACCTCCACATTCCCAATCACATCCAAAGATTCTGAAAGAGTCGTAATTCCTATTCCTACATTCCCGTTTTTCTTCCATGTCATCCGTGCAGCGTCGTTTCCATAAAATTTCTTGAACCATAACTCCAGGTCATCATCTACACTATCATAGACAAATTCAAACCCAAAATCTGCACCATCTTTTAAACCTAATACAATACTTTCTCCATCAGGTGCATGCACTTCAACATCACCTTCGAAGAGACCCTCAAAATCCTCACCCTGCCCATATACTCCTGTTCATATATCTCCAGCTGCTGAGAAATAGCCACCATAGTTTGAACCATTTGAACCATTAGTCGTGTGTCCATAGATAGCCTTCGCATTTACACCTTCCGCCTCTCCCTTAAATCCTACACCATTGTCTCCTGCCGCCTTACCAGATGCTCCAATTCCTTGCTCGCCTGCTGCTTCAAATTCGCCCCCGTAATTTAATTGTATTAACCGAAAAATCAGCCATTCCTACAACCCCTCTACCTAATGAAAAAGACAGGGATTCCACGTACACACCGCATCCGAGTCACCAAGCATTTGTAGCAAGCTTACAACCACATGTAGAAAAAGTATTCGTTATAGATTATTAGACAAACTCTTAACTACTATTTCAAAATTGCGTCTTGTATACTTTGCAGATATAGCAACTTATTTCGCCAGGTAAATTGTTGAAAGCTTAATTATAATAAAAGTCAGAATACAGTTTTGTTTAAATTATCTAAGTTTTGGGCGTGCCCCTCGTACCTCAGGTCGCTACCTTCTAGACTCGCAGGTCTGCTCGGTCCCGCAGGCGTGACTCTCTCGCAAACTCGAGACCTTCCAGGCAGACTCACGCATTCTACGAGCTTAGCTTTGGCAATAACATACATATCCATAGCAAAAAAGCCTTTTAGAAATATTATTTAACACCCTAAAATCACGTATAGTCATATATTTCCAGATTTATTAAAGATTTTTCTTAGATAGAAAAACCGTTTCGCGACCAGCACACGTATATCACTATATGTTGCAGAAATTTTCTCATTTCTCAATAACTCAACTTTATTCATTCAATCTTAAATAATTTACCTACATGAAAAAAACGACTCTCTTACCCTTTATGATTGTTTTATTTGCAGCTCTTTTTAACCAGCGGGCAATAGGGCAATCAACTAACCAATCTCTCTTTGCATCTTCCAATACCCAAGGCATCATTGGAGTATTAGATGTAACAAACAAAAGCAACATTTCAACGGCAGAGTTCAATTCTGCAATGGCAGACGCTGACGGCGTCTATTATGATGCATTAACTGACGTACTCTACCAAGTCAACAGATCCAGTGACAGAGTAGATATGTATGAAAATGTTCTAACAAGCCTAAACAATAACATGACACCCGCCTTGACAGCTAGTTCACCTAGTGGAGAATTTATCAATGGACGGGAACTGGCTATTTACCAAAATAAAATTGTCGTTGCACAAGATGCAAATGACGACAATATTATGGAAAACAAGTTGGTTGTATTCACCGTAACAAATGGAGAAATAACATTAGATAAAAAAATAGATGTAGACATAAACCTTTGGGGAATACATGCCGATGGAAATGATCTATACGCTATAGTGGACAATTCTAATATGTTAGTAGTATTCGAAGACTTTTTTGATGCAGAAGAAGGAATGCTTGCGCCTACACGCACAATAACTGTAATGAATCTTGTAAGAACACACGGACTGACCTATCATGCAGCTTCAGATTACATGCTTCTTACTGATATCGGAGACGCAGGATCAGACAATGATGGCTTTATTGTTGCAATTAGAAACTTTACTTCTGCAGCAGCAGATGGCACAATTCAAGCAGCTGAACAAGTAAGAGTCGGTGGCGCTAGCAGTCAATTAGGAAATCCTGTTGATGTAGCATATAACTCAAATGATGGAGTGATATACATTGCAGAACGCGCAAATGAAGGTGGTAAAATTCTGGGATTTGTAATGCCTGCATTATCAGGCGGAATAGCTCCTTTTTTTAGCCAAACGTTTGCAGGAGCATCAGCCGTGCATGCACACGGTGCATTTTCTGAAATTTGTAATTCCGTTTCTGGAGGCACAGTTGCATTAGCAACAGGAGGAACATCTACAACAATTTTTATTGATGGACAAGATGATTTCATTTCTTTTAGCTCTAGCATTGCAGATACAACAAATAGACCATTTACTTATGTAGTTACAGATGCGAATGGAATTATTTTGGGTATACCTCCAGCTAATATGGTCAACTTTGAACCTGCTGGATTAGGTGTATGCAAGGTATATGGACTTTCATATACTGGAAACTTAAAAATAAATGTGGATGATAATTTATTTAGTGGAGAAGATATTAGTGATGGATGTTTTGACTTATCCTCTAATTCTATATCCGTTAATCGTATTAGCGCACAAGACCCTTCAGCACAATTATTTGCCTCATCAAATACTACTGGCCAGATAACAAATCTCAATATTTTCTCAGGAGGATCGAGCATGAATATGTTTAACAGTGCCGATATGGATGCTGATGGTATATATTATGATAAAGACACAGATCGATTATATCAATTAAATAGAACAAGTAACGTTGTTGATGTTTATAATGAAGTGAATCAAACACTAATGAATGGTGATGCACCTACAGTAGCTTTCTCTTCTTCTTCAGATTTTATAAATGGTAGAGAAATTGCTGTAACAGGGAATAAACTTATCGTTGCACAAGATGCCAATGATAATAATAGTCAAATGAACGTGCTTTATGTCTATGACATAACTTCGGATGCGTTGACTTTGGCAAACACATATGATGTATCTATAAATTTATGGGGAATTCATGCAGATGCAAGAACTCTATTCGCAATCGTAGATAATTCAAACGAGCTTGCAGTGTTTGATGAACTCTTTGAAAATGAAGACGGAGACATAGAGCCTACCCAGACAATCGCTATTGAAAATTTAGTAAGGACGCATGGACTTACTTACAATAGCAGACGCGACATGATGATATTAACCGACATTGGAGATGCTGGAAGCGCTACTGATGGTGCGCTTGTAGTTATCAAAAAATTCAGCTCTAAGATCGATGATGATATGATTACCATGGATGAACAAATCCGTGTAAATGGAACAGCAAGTATGCTGGGAAATCCTGTTGATGTTGCATTTGATGATAATGCTAATACTATATGGGTAGCTGAAAGAGCGACAAATGGAGGTATGGTCTTACAATTTAATAACCCTATTGTAAGTAGTGCAACTGCACCCATATTTACTAAGTCAGTTGCAGGTGCTTCAGCTGTGCACATTTTTGGTGGACAGAATGACTTTTGTAACTTCCTAATTAAAGGAATTGTTACACTTGAGTCAGGAGCTACAGAGGCAACAATATTTGTTGATAATGAAGATGATGTGCTATTCTATAACACAACTGTGCCAGTTTCAGATGATTATAATTTTACCTACGTAGTTACAGATGGTATGGGTAACGTCCTTGGAGTACCTCCAGGTAATATGACTGAATTTAATGGTGCTGGATTAGGCGCTTGTAGAGTTTGGGGCCTTTCTTATACTGGTGATTTACTAGTTGCAATGGACTCTAAACTATTTGAAGATGCACTTTCTTCAGATTGTGCTGTTCTTTCTTCGAATTCTATTTTGGTAAACAGAATAGCGCCGCAAGATCCTAATAATAGACTATACATCTCCTCCAATAATTCAGGAAGCGTAGGTGTAATCAGTGTATTTGATAATGCAGTCAGAAAAGTAGATATGTTCGACAGTAATGGAATGGATGCTGATGGAATTTTTTATGATGAAGCAAATGATCGTTTGTTCCAATTAAACAGATCCAACAATGTGGTTGATGTATACACAGGAGTTGCCGCAGCTCTAAGCGATGGCAATATGCCGACTCTCGCAGGAAGTTCTACTTCAGATTTTACGAACGGCCGTGCAATTGCAGTTTCAGGTAATAAACTTGTTGTTGCCAATGATGTTACTGATGCAAACACATTGGTGACGTATGATATTGGTACGGACAACAGTTTAACACTTAACAAGATAAATACAGTAGACTTCAATCTATGGGGAATCCACTTAGATGGATCTAACCTATTTGCAATAGCAGATAATTCTAATAATGTAGCATTGATAAAAAACTATTTTAATAAGCCAGGGGGCGATGACATAATGATCGAACATTTCTTTGCTGTAGAGAACCTAGTACGTACACATGGTATAGCATTTGTTCCAGAAAGAGACATGCTAATCTTAACAGATATTGGAGATGCCGCTAGTGCAGATGATGGAGCTCTCGTTGTAATTAAAAAATTCAGCACAACATTCATGGATGATGAATTTATCAGTGCCGATGAGCAGATTAGAGTAAGTGGTTTTACGAGTAGACTAGGAAATCCAGTAGATGTAGATTTTGACCATGCTACAAATACAATCTATGTCGCTGAACGTGCAGTAGAAGGAGGTCTTATCTTAGGATTTGATAACCCCGTACTTTCAGGTGGAATATCACCAAGGTATGTTAGAAATTTTGCTGGAGCATCCGCAATAGACGTACCTGCCGATGGTGGAGATGTTTGTAACTTCTTGGCAGCGGGAAGTGTGGCATTCGACTTTGGAGGAACAGAGACAACGATATTTATTGATGGAGAAGATGACTTCATTTCTTTTGAATCAACTAGTCCAGCATCAACAGATTTTGAGTTTACATATGTTGTAACAGATGGAATGGGGAAAATCCTCGGAATTCCTGCAGGAAATACAGTGAATTTTGAGCCTGCTGGCATCGGAAACTGTAAAGTATATGGAGTCGCGTATACAGGTAATCTACTTATAGATACTGATACCAATGATATGCTTTTTGATGGTCCTATTAGTGATGGATGTTTTGAGCTATCGAGCAATTCTCTTTTAGTAAAAAGAATCGATACGCAAGATTTTGAAGGACAAGTCTATATTTCATCAAATACTACAGGAAATATTGGTATCGCAAATATAATAGATGCTCAATCAGCTACTATGCAAATGTTTAATAGTCAGGACATGGATGCAGACGGTATCTATTACAATGAAACAACGCAGATGCTGTATCAATTAAACAGAACAAATAATGTAATTGACATTTATACAAATGTACCAGCGAACCCTAGTTATCTCATGTCTTCCACATCGGACTTCATAAATGGTAGGGAAATAACAACAATAGATGGTAATTATTTAGTAGTAGCACAAGATGCTAATGATGCAAATGACCAAGAGAATAGACTGATAATATATGATATATCTGACGGTGACATTACACTAGAGGAATCATATGACGTGGATATAAATCTATGGGGAATAGAAGGCGTTGGATCAAATCTTTACGCTATTGTCGACAATTCTAACGAAGTGGCAATCTTTAACAATCTATTGGATAATGCGGATGGTGCAACTGTTACAGCTGACAACACGATTACAGTTGAAAACTTGGTAAGAACTCATGGGCTTACTTATGTTTCTAACCGAGACATGTTAATTCTTACAGATATAGGAGACGCCGGTAGTGCTGGAGATGGTGCGCTCGTTGTGATTAAAAGATTCGCAAATGTAAGTGCTGACAATATTGTATCTGCAAACGAGCAAATTAGAGTTTCAGGAGGTACAAGTCTATTGGGGAATCCCGTAGATGTAGAATTTGATGGAGCAAATGATATGATTTATGTAGCAGAAAGGGCAAGAGAAGGCGGACTCGTATTAGGGTTTAGAATGCCAAGCTTGTCTGGAGGTATATCACCTAGTTACAAAAAAGCATTTGCAGGTGCTTCAGCAATCTTTATGGATGGCAAAGCAGATGGAATGCTTATAGACAACAATGAAGAAGTTGTATCTAGATCTACTCTGATAGCAACAGAGTTGTATCCTAATCCAGCAACAGAATTTGTTAATCTTACAATTGAAAGTCAAATAGATACTAAATCTAAAATGAATATATATAATTCAAATGGTGCTTTAGTAGCAACTCAAAATGTAGAACTATTCGCTGGAATTAATAGCGTCACTATTAATATTGATCATGTTCCTTCAGGAATTTTGTTCTTGAGAATTCCAGAGACTAGTACTGTATTAAAATTCATAAAGTTCTAACAACTTATTGAACTGGTGTATTTAGGCGCGAACAAATTCTTTTTGTTCGCGCCTTTTTTATTATTAGAACTCATATTCAAAAGAGAAAACATTACACTTCACTACCCTTCTCCAAGTCGTTGTAATCCATTAGAATGCAAAATAGAGTTAATAATTTTATTACATTGGAAGCAAAATTGTACTTGTCAAAAAGTAAAATTTTAACCATTACATGTCCAACAACAAAAAGAACTTAACGTGAGCTCATACAAAAGTACTGACTAAAAAATTCATCAAATCTGTCAAATTTTAGCTAAGGTAAATAGAAGCTTGGTTCCAAAAAAAGAAGATCAGCACAACTAATCTTGCAGAATCTCAAGGGTACATAATTTATCAGATTAAAATGAAAAATGGCTTAGGTGTTGGAACGACAATTTTTAATGATGCAGAAATCTATTTTGATTTTAACGAACCCATTTTTACCAATCAAGTTTCTACAGAACTGATTGAAACCACTTCTATTCATCCTGTTGCTCCAAGATCAAAAGTAACAGTATACCCGAACCCTACTACGCATTGGGCAAATATAGTGCACGTAGATAGGATTGATTACTATCAACTTTACGACATAAAAGGTGCTTTACTTGACACCAAAGCCAATTCCAACAGAATAGACATGCATCGATACCCAAAGGGAATCTATTTTATAAAACTTATAGATCAGTTAGGCAGACTGCATTCTTTGAAGCTTATAAAACTTTAATTTCACCTTTGGCTTCAAAAGGAAATGGTTTAAGAAAAATAATAAGATGCAGCTTCATAATAAATAATCGTGATCCTGTCACCTAATAATTATGTTATGACCAGTCATTTTTAATGAGACTCTTTTCAATACCAAATTTCATTATATTTCTATAGGCATCGGTGTATGCTTCTATAAATTTCGAGGATTCTTGTAAATTCCCAAATACCGTTTCATCTTCTAAAAATAATCTTGGATTATACGTAGCTTCTATCGCTCTTGCATGCAGTTCATCTGCTATTTCATCATTTATATGTAAGGTTTTCCCATTTTCATTTAGACCTAAGTTGTAAATAGCCCATGCTGCAATGACAAAGGCACTAGCTTTTACAGATGCATTCTTTTCAAGTTGCGCCTTCACAGTAGGTAGTATGAAAATCGGTATCTTAGTAGAGCTTTCTGAGCATATTCTATCGATCTGATCTCTGATATTAATATTACCAAATCTCTCTAGCAGTAAATTCTTATAATCAGTTAGGTTTATTCCTACCACATCACCTAGATGAGGTGTTACCTCTACATCCATGAAGTACCTCAGAAACGTACTTAAATTTTTGTTGTTTACAGCTTGATCTATGGTATCATATCCAATCAATGCACCCAGGACGCCTAGCACAGTATGACCTGCATTTAATAGTGTCAATTTCATTTTTTCGTAAGGCGCCACATTCTCTACAAATTGCGCACCTACGGTTTCCCATGCTGGTCTACCTACGGCAAAGTCATCTTCTATTATCCATTGTTTAAATGGTTCACATACAACTGGCCACGAATCATCAATTTCAAATGTCTCTTTTAATTCTTCAATATCAAGTTGTGTAGTAACTGGGGTGATTCTATCTACCATGCTATTGGGAAAAGAAACATTTGATTTTATCCATTCAACCAATTGCGGCTCTGCTTTTTCAACAAAACTGATTAGCATCCTTTGCATCACATGACCATTGCCCTGAATGTTATCACATGATTGAATGGCAAGACCTTTTAGATTGCGCTCCTTGCGTAATTTTAAGGCTTGTGTTATATAGCCAAATACAGTTTTAGGATTAGATGGATTTTCTAAATCATATTGAATTAAAGGATTTTTAAAATCGAATTCTTTTGTTGTTTCATTATAATTATAACCACCTTCAGTTATGGTAAGGGTTATTATTTTTATCGCCTCTTTAGCCATTTTTTCGATAACCACTTGTGGTACCTCTGGGGCGAATAGATACTCTACTATAGATCCTACAATTGTTGTTGTTTGTGAACCATCTAATTCTTTTATTACCAATGTGTAAAGTCCATCTTGTTCTTTTAGGGTATTGAATATCTTCTTATCATGCTCTCGTAAAGCAATACCACATATCCCCCAGTTTTCATTGCCTGTAATATGTAAAAGTTGGTCTACATATAATGCTTGATGCGCTCGATGAAATCCTCCAATACCTATATGGACAATACCAACATTGACTTTAGATCTGTCATATTTTGGAACCACTACTTCTTCCGAAAACTTGTTCATGCTCTCAGCATTCAACTTAATAATAGCCATATATCCTCTTCTTATTTATTCTCAAAACGTTGTAACAATACTGCAAAAATGATAATTACTCCTTTTACAACTTGTTGGGGATAAGATGGCACATTTAAGAGATTTAATATATTACCAATCAATCCTAATATCAGCACTCCCATTAGGGTATTGATTGCTGTACCTCTGCCACCATTTAAACTTGCCCCTCCAATTACTACAGCTGCTATCGCATCTAACTCCCAAGCCATACCCATATTAGGGGACCCGAGGTTAGTTCTAGAAGCTACAACTATTGCTGCTATAGCAGTTAAAGCTCCAGAAATAGCATAGACCAAAAACTGGTATTTATTTACGTTGATCCCAGAAAGACGGGAAGCTTCTTCATTACTTCCTATGGAAATAATTACTCGACCAAACACATTATAACGCAACATGACCATTGCAAGAATGACAAGAATAAAAAATACGATAGCAATATTAGGAATGCCTAAGGTAGAATTATTAGCAAAGTCAGACATATATAATCCACCATACGTCTCAAAGGTTACAGGTGATCCTTTAGAATATATAAACCCCAATCCTCGAGCAATAGTCATCAATGCAAGGGTGGCTACGAATGGTGCTATTTTCTGGTATGCCACTAAATATCCAGAAATACTTCCCAGACCAAAGCCTATTGCTACCGTCATTAAAATGGCTAAAGGCAAAGCAAATATATTTACCAGAATCGCGAATGCAACTGCTAGCAATGCTACTAATGAACCAACAGACAAATCAATGCCACCTGAAAGAATCACGATGAGCATACCAATACTAACTATACCGATTCCAGAAACTTGCTTTAGAAGGTTACTCAAGTTGGCTGATGTAAAAAACACATCAGATATCAGAGCCGAAAACAATACCAGCAAAACAAAAATAAATATGGTATTGTATTTTATCAAAAACTGAAGAGCAGCCCCCGAACTACTTTGTTGGTTTAAAGCCTTAGCCATTGTTTGTAATTTTATCTATATTAATCCTTAAGAGGTTTTCCGATTGCGTAACGTAGTATATTTTCTTCGGAAAACTGTTCTTTTCGCAATTCTCCATATATAGAGCCTTTATGCATTACTAAAATACGATCAGCAATACCCATGATTTCGGGCATATCAGAGGAGATTACGATTACTCCAACACCTTTTTTAGCAATTTCGTTAATAAGGTTGTAAATCTCTACTTTTGCTCCTACATCCACTCCACGCGTGGGCTCATCAATTATTATCACCTTACTATCGATACTCAACCACTTTGCTAAGGCTACTTTCTGCTGATTTCCACCACTTAGATTTTTGACAGCAACCGCTCTACTTGGTGCTTTTATATTTAATTTGTCAATTAAACTTTGAACATTTTTCCTTTCTGTATCATCTTTAATAAATCCAAATTTTCCAGAGATTGCATTTAAGTTTGTAACACTAATATTTTCAGAAATAGATAGTGGCAAAAAGAGGCCTTCCTCTTTTCTATTTTCAGAAACTAAGCCAATGCCGTGAGTGACTGCATCGACAGGAGATTTTGTATTGATCTCTTCTCCATTAAGGAATATCCTGCCAGATATTTTCCTATCCGCACCAAAAATCAACTTAGCAGTTTCTGTTCTACCGCTCCCTCCCAAACCAGCAATACCTAACACTTCTCCTTGAAATACTGTGAAAGAAACATTTTTTACTAGTGAATCTTTTGCGGTGAGATTTTGAACTTCTAAAGCAGGTGTACTTCCAGTTTTCATATTTCTTGGAGGATATAAGTCTTCCAAGTCTCGACCAATCATCATTCGAATGACACCATCTATGTCTGTATCCTCTACTGGCATGCTACCGGTCACTACCCCATCCTTTAATACTGTTACGGTATCGGCTATCCTAAATATTTCTTCTAGGTGATGTGATATATAAATTATGGATATTCCTTTTTTCTTAAGCGCAAGTAAATTATTGAAAAGTAACTGTGTATCCGAAGGGCCAAATACGGTTGTAGGCTCATCTAATACTAAGACCTTTGCGTCCTCTGATATGGCTTTAGCAATTTCAACGACCTGTTTTTGTACAATATTTAAATCCCGCACCCGAGTTTTAGCATCAATATCAAAACCCAAAGAATCTATGAGTTCTTGCGCATCTTTATAAAGTACTTTCCAGTTCATCCAAAATTTACTAGCTCCGAGTTTATGGAGATAAATATTTTCAGCTACAGACAAATCATTGATCAATGATAATTCTTGATAGACCACATTTATCCCTAGAACCTGTCCTTCGTGTGTGTTTTTTGGATTAATCTCCTTACCATTTAGTAAAACTTTGCCAGCATCTTTTTGATGTACACCACTTAATATTTTGATAAACGTTGATTTCCCTGCACCATTCTCACCCAGCAATGCATGTATCTCTCCGTGTCTTACTTTAAGGTGTACATTTTCTAAGACTGATACGATTCCGAACCTTTTAAAGATCCCTGACATTTCCAATCTGTAATCACTTGTTTGAAATTGCATAAATAGAATTAATTCTAATTATTAAAACAATGCGTTTGGCTTATAAAACTGTGCTGCATTTTCTTTTGTAATAAGTAGTGGAGGCGTAAACGAAGTTTTTGGAAAATCTTTTCGACCGTTCATATATTGAACTGCGTAACTAACTGCGTTTTTTCCAATTTGCACTGGACTATTCATCGCTGTACAACCATAAAAATCTGTTTCCATAATATATTTGATAGCTTCTTTTTGGCCATCAGCTCCAGCTACTATTAAGATTTCATCCGTCTTTCCTGCTTGGGAAATTGCTTTAATTGCCCCCAAAACACAAACATCCGCTTCTGTTATAACCACATTTACTTCTGGATGCGCTATAAGGATGTCTTCCATTGCTTTTAATCCACCAGCATATGACCAATTAGTATATGCTTGTGTTTTTATATCTAGATCAATATAGCCGAGACTTCTCAGTTGCTCTTCCATGATACCTTGCAGTAGGCCCTGCTTACGTGTTCTACCTACAGGGTTTCCTGCATTACCGCTTAAGAGCGCAATATTCATTTTCTGTGCACCATATTTTTTAGCGAGCCACTCTCCAGCTAATTCACCATTGGCGAGATTATTTGATTGAATAGTAGTGACATAGTCCGCCGATGGATCAATAGAACTATCAATAATAAATACTGGAATACCAGCTGTCTTGGCTAACTTAGTTACTCCCACCAATGCATCGGGGTCCTTCGGATTCAAGAGCAAAGCATCTACACCCTTTGTAATCAGGTCTTCCACAGAAGCTACCTGTTTGTTAATATCATCTTGACCATCAGCAGAAAGAAAAGTCATGCCATTCTTTTCAGTGGTTTCTTGGATACTTTTTAACAACGCTTGGTAGTACGGTGCATTTAGCGATGGCGTTGAGTAACCTATTGTTTTGCCAGAGAGATCTATAGCACTTTCAAATAAGCCATCTTCAGTTGTATCTCTGTTGGCACTTTTATCTGATTGATCAATAGGAACTGCACAGGCGATTATTCCAAACAATATCAAGCCTATTGGTAATATTTTGAAGAGAGATTTCATAAAAAGACATATATTTTTTCCATTTAAATAGATTTTAATGCACTATGTATTGAAATTAACTCTTTCCTCAAGGCTGTAAAACTCCAAATGCTTATGCTACACGAAATGATAAACTTCATACTGTTTCTTGTTCGATTAATTTACTGGTGATTATATCAAGTTGGTCTGTTTGTAGTTCTATATCTACAATAACTCCATATTCCATTCCTGTTATTTTTGGGAGAATTAATTCGAGAATTGTTGGCATTTGGATATGCTCTTCTTTAGTTTCAGGATCGGGCAAATAAACGTATCCTTGATAGACTTCATTATTATAATGGAGGGCTACATCAAAAAAATAAAAGTTCTCTGGGGAAATAAAATCAGACCAAGCTATATTCTTGAAAAAATGTTTTGGTTTCTTTATTTTAAATGCATTAGGAGATATATCTACATTTATTGTGCCCATGAAATAATTGCCCAAGTCAAGACCTCGTTCTAGAAAATAATTATATTGTTTTTTTAATGTTCCCTCTGGATACCTTTGATCTTTGGCCTTTCCTGATGCGACTCCATGACCGGACTTGATTTCTCCGCGAACTAAAACGTATTCCATAAATCTTTTTGCCTGATCATCTAATATAAGATAAATATTAATAAACAATCTCAATGCTATATAAGCGTAGTTGTCAGATCTAAACAAGTATTATAATGACACGAACGGTTATAGCTGCTCCTACATTTAGCGCATGCATACCTACCCGACTATAAAACTTTGACTCTTAAAAAAAGGTGTTTGGTGGATTTGCTGATTCATATTAATAATCTCAAATTCAAACAGAAGAACTATTTATATCAGCCTACCCTTAAAAAAAATATTCTTCATACTTCCTATACATTAGAATTCTAGGTAATAGTTGTTTAATCATTTAGTTAGCTTAACTTCCATTAAGGATTATTGTATCCCAAGTTGTTACATATTGAGCATCCGTTTTCTCTTTATCTTTTTAAATTTAGATCATATGTTTTCGGCACAATAAAACTCAAGCCTTATATCTTAGGTACAACAATGAATGCACCTATTTTCAGCAGCTAACAACAAGTATATAACAATGGTAAAAACCTGAGTTTGAGAAGATTTCTCTAAATCTTATGCAAATGATCTAAGTATTAAGGATTATGACGAGCATAAATCGCAAAATGGTTATAGATGATTTATAACTAATAGAGCAATTTAAGTTTGTCCAAAAGATTGGAATTATTAAAGAGTTATTTTATGCTTACGGATTAAAACTTCAAACATAATCCCCTTTGACCTTCTTATACTAACATTATACTTTAGTGTGCAGTGAAATAGCCATACATCTGAAATATAAAAAGAGCGATTCCTGCAAATATCAAGAACCAATTCATCGTCTTATAAAACATGTTATAGCTTCTCTTTGATTTCCATCTTGAAATAATGAAAACGATAGGGATTAAAGCAAGGACTTGCCCTAGTTCTACTCCAATATTAAAACTGATTATCTTCAGTAAAAACTGCTCTGTTCCAATATCGAAAGATTGTAAACGTGTTGATAAGCCAAACCCATGTATCAATCCAAATATAAAAACCATCAATAATAAATTGGGAGATTTGACATTAAAAAAATTCTTAAAACCACCTAAATTTTCAAACCCTTTATATAACACACTCAATGCAATAACAGCATCTATCAAATGTTCATCTGCTCGTATCCCTAAATAGGTAGCGAATATTAAAGTAATACTATGACCAATGGTAAAGATTGTTACAAACCGCACAATATCCTTGAAGTTGTTAAGATAAAAGATAACCCCAACAAGAAATAAAATATGATCGTAACCTGTAATCATATGCTTAGCTCCGACGAGGATATACTCTAGTAATCCACCATTACTTAATATTTCTTGATCAGATGCACTAACTCCATGCGCTAACAGTAATAAAGGGCAGAAAAAGAATACAATGAGAATACAGTAATTTAGTCGCGATTGACTCATAAGTTTAACTTGCTTTAAAATTGCTCTATAAAGCTTGCAAAAGTAATCAATTATTCGTTTTTTCTCATAGCTATTATTTGAATAAAACCAAAAAGACTTATAAGTCCTCCCCTACTAACCAAGGAACTCATAAACCAATAAAATACATCTGGTTTTATACGTAGAATTCGCTTGTAAAAGAGCCACATTAATTTTTTAAAAAACTGCGTTTCGTTTTATAAAGATGCCATTCAGCTCTAAAAACCTTCCATAATTCTATTAAATGCGCAACACATACTTAAACATAATACTTCCACTTCTCGTTGTAATCTTGTAGCTTGTGTTTCTTGTAGTTATCAATTTTATATTACGCCGGTTGTATGAAAAATTTAAACGTCTGTTTTTGGATATTTGCTTCTGTTCTTTGCGCGCCCTTCATCGGTGGTAGTCAGAATATTTATGATACGCTGAGAACAGTAAAAATGACAGCTACAGTTAATCAACAAGCCAAAAATATCAATATTGAATGGGAAGATGATCCAGGTAGTAATACTTATTATCTGTATAAAAAATTAAGGCAAGATACAACTTGGGGTGATGCTCTTTTTGTTTCTGACAATCAGACCTCTAATTTCCTGGATACAAATATAGACCCAGGAAAGCTGTATGAATATCGAATACTAAAGGAAACCGGAGACAGCCTTGGGTATGCATATTTATTTTCTGGAGTGAATTATTTACCACCACAAAGAAGAGGAAATATATTACTGCTAGTGGATTCCGCCGCAGTAAATATTATAAATACAACATTGACTAAGTATATAGATGTCTTAACTTCTGAAGGTTGGCTTCCTGCGTTAGTTTGCATTTCAGAAAATGCCACTGTGCAAGAAGTCAAATCTCTAATCATACAATACCACACAAGTCTTGACTCGCTTACTTCCGCCTTGTTGATGGGGAATATTGCCGTTCCGCATTCAGGCAATATAAACCCTGACGGTCATAGTGATCATAAAGGGGCATGGCCTGCAGATGTTTATTATGGTGATATAGATGGAATTTGGACGGACGAAATTGTCAATAATAGTTCAAGTGCATATCCAAGATTACACAATATCCCAGGTGATGGTAATTTTGATCAAGCTTTTATTCCTAGTGATATTGAATTAGTAATTGGTCGATTGGATTTTTCTGAATTACCTGTTTTTGATGACAATGAATATCTGCTTTTAGAAAATTATCTACAAAAAAATATTGCTTTTAGAACTGGTGAATATCGTGTAAATAGACGTGCTGTATTTACAAACATTAATCCTTGGAAAGAAGGATTAGGCCAAAACGCAATTCGCAATTTTGTGCCTTTAGTCTCAAATGACAGCTTAGAATATAATGCATATTTTGATGCATACTATGATTCATTTCTTTGGTCTTATGGTGCGAGTAGTGGCTCTATGATAAATTCTAATGGCTTGGGTAGCATATATACGTATGTAGATAACAATTTTCAAGCAGTGTTTACTGCCAATTTTGGTTCCTATTTTGGAGATTATGATTACGAAAATAATTACTTACGTACGTTGTTGGGGTCAGGTAAAGTTTTGAGCTCGGTTTGGATGGGAGCTCCCAATTGGTATTTTCATCCGATGGGAATGGGTTTTGATTTAGGATTTTGTAGTCGACTTACACAAAATAATAGTGATGTCTATTATGCAGGATATTTTCCTAAGTCTGTTACACTTAATTTATTAGGTGACCCTACATTGAAAGCATTTATTGTAACTCCTCCTAAGGATTTGGAAGCTATTCAAGAAGATAATCAAGTCGAACTGAGTTGGACTTCTAGTGCAGATGCGTTAACTGGCTATCAAGTATACAGAAAAAATGAAAGCATGCTCTATTTCGAACCCTTAGATTCAATACCGATTACAGAAACAAGTTTTATCGATGCGTGTGTGACTGGATCTGAACAAGTAGAATATCTAGTCAAAGCAGTAAAACAAGAAATAACTCCAAGTGGTTCATTTATCAATCATAGCTGTGGACCTATAATTTCAGTACTGACACTCCCCAATGTCTTACCAGAAGCTATTTTTAATGTATCATATGATCAAGGAATTTTGAAAGGTTTAAATTCTTCTATTAATGCAGACCAATTTGAATGGATACTTCCGAACGGAGTAGTTATTTACGATGAAAACTTTGAACTTGATTATAATGGAAATGGAGAGACTGCGGTCACATTGATCGCTTCTAACGCATGTTATTCTGATACTTTGGAGCAAGTCATTACAATAACAGATTTATCTGATTTAAAAATTGAGAAATCTATCTCAGTTTATCCTAATCCTTCAATTGGCAATATTACTCTCGAAACAAATCTTAAAATAGATGCTATCCATATGTATGATCTACTAGGACATCTATTATGGACTGAAACGTCATTAGCAATTGGCAAACATGCTATCGATATTCAAAATATTAAACAAGGCAATCTTATATTAAAAATTCACATTAACAATAAGATAGTCAGTAGGTTAATTACTGTTGATAATTAATAAACGCAGTGATTAATAGATAGGGTAACAATTTAAATTTATTTAGACATCTACATTAGTCCGTATCAAAAACTTATACTTGATTTCCATTTACCTAAATGACCATTAAATAATCAATCCATGGATTGGATTGATTATTTAGCTTACAAGAAAAACTACTTACTTTTTGGGCTTATTTTTTAGATTTTCAGGGTGCTCATCAAAAGGTACAGGGTCATGTTTAAGGTTTTCTTCCATAGGTTCTTCACCTGGAATTTTCTCTTCAGCATCAGGATTTGTTTTCAAATTATCAGGATATTTTTCAAAACCTGTATCCTCTGTTTTCAAATTTTCTGGCATTGAATTCTCTTTCTTATTCATAGTTATAATTTTTAATGTTACATATAATATACTCAAGTATATTGCAAATGTTCAATTTATTGGATATAAAAGTCAGATTAATTAACTTTTATCAATAAATCTGCTCTCAATGAAATTGGGAAAAGCTAGAATATCGACTTTCAAGTAGTTAACTTCATTGCCTTCTAATGATGAATAATTTTTATAATTACTATATATGGATTACAAGGAAATGATTGGGTTTGGAGTTGCTGGCAATGTTACAGGGCATCTAGATCAGGCCGGAGAAGCTGGTGGTTTTCAAAAATCGAAAGGTGGAGAAGAGGATGCACCAAAGGGAATATTCCCATTTTACGTACCAGTAAAAACCGGTAAATGTACCGAAGTCTACCCTTTCTCCTCAAATACTATTACCTATCCCTTAGTAGGTGAAAACTTACAAATAGAACCTGAACTGGCAATTATTTGCAGGATCCAATATGAAAATCAATTAGTAAAATCTCTGACACCTATTTCTTTTGGTGCTTTTAATGATTGTTCAATACGAAAACTTGAAGCAGATAAATTAAGTGAAAAAAAGAATTGGGGGCCTAATTCTAAAGGTATAAGTGATACTATAATAGAAATCGATAAATTCTCAGAAGGAGGCGTATTGGACGATTATAATATAGTAGCATATTTGCTAAGAGACGGTATTTTACATCCCTACGGCTGCAATAGTCCTATTTCAAAGTATAGCTACGTGTATGAAGAATTATTGGTTTGGATTGTGTCAAAAATGAATACACAAGTTGATGAAGGACCGTTAGAATGCATTTCAGATCTTATCAGGCAAGCAAAGTATCCCGAATATGGCATTATTGGTATTGGAGCTACTAATTATACGGACTTTGGGAAAAATTGCTTTTTAAAACCAGATGATGAAGGCTTTGTGGTTGTTTATTCTACTCTACATTATGACACAGAAAAAATAGAAACGTTACTTAAATCAGGTACATTTCCTAAAGAGAATATTTCCATTCTCCATCAAAAGGTCCTTTAATTTTAAGAATTATTTATCTCAAGATAGATGTGAGAATACTGATTAATAATCAACAGCTAAAAAGAGGCGGTATAATGTTTACATGATTTGCTATGTAATCATCTATTCATTCAAGCCAATTATTATCTATTAATACTGGAGAATAGGCTCGCATCACAAAACAAGTTGTATACGTTCTGTCTTTTGTCATTTCGCAATAACTGTAAGCTTTGATCAATTTCAGCACATCCTTCATCGGAACGTTTTAGAAGAATTTTAGTCAAACCTGAATTATACATTGCATCTGCATCATTAGGATTTGATAAGAGATATGATTCATATAATGACAATGATTCTTCGTATTCACCATATACAAATTGGATATTCGCTTTAAAATAAGTTCTTTCATCATCATCTGCCATTTCTACAGCTTTCGATAAATAACTCAAACCCTCTTCGTATTCTCCAAGTGATTTTAGTAGTTGGCTATAATTTACTATCGCCTCCTTGTACTCCTGGTCGAGGCTAAGGGCAATTTTATAGTTTTCAATTGCGTCACTCTTGTTGCCATTTTTTTCATTCAACTTAGCAAGAGTGAAATAGAACAATGAAACATCATCTTTAAGTAAAATTGCCTGTTTTAGACTTTCCATTGCTTTAGCGGGCTGTCCTAACAAGCTATAGCATATACTGAGGTTATGATATGCAATTACAAAATTAGGATTATGATTGATTGAACTTAAAAATAATTTTTCTGCACTTCTATAATCACCAAGCTTCAGTTTAATCTTTCCTTTTAAATCAAGTACAATAGATTTATTCATATCCGTAATCTCTACTTGCTCTAAAGTCGATTCCGCTATATCAATGTTCTTTTGGTTTAGATTTGTCAATACAACTGCTATTAAACTATCTTGAGAGTGCCCTATATCTAATTCGGTAAGTATATTTCTGTAAGTATCTAGATTTGTGGGTGACTTTACAAAGTTCTCATCAAGGTTATCAAAATCGTAACCATACGACTTTTTAGCATAATGAATAGACCTTAATGCAGGATTCATGTACATCAAAGAGAGTGGGTTTAATTTCTCTGCAATTCCCAGATCTAATTGACCCAAACTTTCGTTACCCAGTGCCGTATGTATTCGAGCTCTGTATAAATACCCTATAGGATCTTTTGGTTCCGCTTCCACATGCTTATTATAAAACGTTAATGCTTGCGTTAAATCTCCTTGTTTGTAACTATTATGACCTAGCTGGAGCCATTGCGTAATTTGTTGGCCCGACATTGGCAAAACAACTAAAATTAAGAGGAATATTTTAACTATTAATTTCATCATGTTCAAAGAGTTTTAAAACGTGACTAATATAAATATAAACATAAAGATGAGCTTATTGTTTAGGCTTAGCTCCTATTTAACAAGGACTTATCTAGCTTACAAAATACTATGAAACATCAAAAAAGAAGGTGAACAAAGCTATTTAAAATATATGAATAGAAAAACCATTGAAATCTC
>Ga0209828_1000667_pt1 | contig 32406 bp, 28 predicted proteins | sample MaitaG_FD_187429 | JGI IMG/M metagenome (GOLD analysis project Ga0209828, IMG submission 187429) | Marine algal microbial communities from Maine, USA - Maine_Asex2 metaG (SPAdes) (version 2) | ecosystem: Host-associated > Algae > Red algae > Unclassified | place: Maine, USA | collected 2015-01-05
CAGCGTCACGCCGCTCTGCTTGATGCCCGTGATCGTGCCTCGTCGGCCGGGCTCGACTCGCTCGGCGATCAACGCGTTAGTCGTTGGGTTACCCCAACCCTGCGGGATCCCAAGAATGCAAGCGGCGATGATGAGCATCAGCACCGACTGAGACAGTGCCACTAGGGCGAGTCCGAACGCTGCAATCAGCTGGGCAATCACGCTCGAAAGGCGAGGTCCAATGCGATCGGTCAACCGCCCCGTCGCTGGTGCGGTGACCGCGCCGATGGCGGTGTTGAGGGAGCCGATGAGGCCGAGCTCGAAGCGGCTTAGGTTGAACTCCTCGATGAAGGTGCTGGCGAGCACCGACACGATGAAGATCAGGTAGGCGGTCGAGACCATGGTCGACACGAGCACGAAGTTGCGTAGCGGTCTTCGGCTTGCTGGGTCCGCGAGCTCTGTACTCACGCGGCGAGATGCACAGGACGAGAACAGCGGCCGAAGTTGTGCATGCCACAGAGTACGTCAGCGATTGCACCTGGCTCGTACTAGCCAACGGACCAGCCGCTGGAAAAGGGACTGGTCCGTGGAAGTTGATCATTGGGCACGTTGGGCGGCGCCCATGAGGTCGGCCTACAGGTCGCGCAAAGCAGCCATGAGTTGGGGTAGGTCAGCGCCCCGAGCCATGATTTCGTCCATGCCGCCGACCACGCCGGTCAGGTTGGCGAGCACGATGTGTTCGAGGCCGTTCTTGGCGTAGCCCTCGAACTGGCCAGCAAGCTCTTCGGCGTTGCCGATGAACAGAACTTCTTTGACCATCTCGAAGGGGATGGTGGGCGCGAGGTCACGCAGATCATCGGGATTCAGATCGTGAATGATCACATCGATGAACCCCTTGGAGTCATTGCCGAGCGGGTGCTTCATGCCGTGTGATTCCCAGATGGAACCCATGGCGAAGAGGCCAAAGAGTTTGCCGAGTGGTTCGGCTTCGAACATCTCTTCAGCCCGTTCTAGGCTCTCGGCGAACAGTGTGAATGGTAGTAGTGATGCTTCGGGCGCGGGGCGACCGGCAGCCTCGGCATGACCCTTAACGACGTTGAGCTTCTCGCCGTATTCGTCGGGTGTCATCCACCATGCCGGGATCCAGCCGTCGCCGTATTGGCCTGTCAAGCGAAGCATGCGGGGGCCGTGGCCGGCGACCCACACGGCGGGCTTGCCTCGGCCTTCGGCCTCGAGTGGTAGTCCCATGCGGCCCGTTGGATTGCCCGGCATGGTGCCTTCGTCGAGCAGTGATCGCAGTTCGATCAGGCATTCTTCGAGCAGACCGACCGGTTTGTCGAATGGGTAACCGAACGGCAGCAGGCTTTCAGCTTCGCCTGAGCCAATTCCCAGGATGAAGCCGCCCGGTACGAGGTCGTTCAGGGTGAGAGCGGTTCGTGCCAGGTCTGCAGCGCGCCGGCGGGTTGAGTCGGTTACCGAGATGCCAACCGGCTTGGTGGTCATGCGGCCCGCCACGGCCGAATAGATGAATGGGTCGTAGAACGCATCGGGGTCAGCAGCCATCGCTGAAAGCGGCGTATCTGCCCACAGTCCCGGGTGAAACACACCCAGAATGTGGTCAGGTGCCCAGTAGGAGTCCGCGCCCATCTCTTCGTACAGCGGCAGCATCATTTCGGTGCTGGCGAATGGGAATTGCGCGGGCAGGTTGATGCCGACCTTCATGCTGATGACGTTTCCTTAGGTAGAAGAGTGGTTGTTGCTTGAACAGAGGTTACGGAACACAACGGTCCCACCAATGGATCTGATGAAGATTAGGTGTTGTTCGCCATCCACTCGGCAGTGGCCTTGCCCATCTTCGCTCCGTCGTAACCAATGCGTTGGGTGGGTTCGATCTCCATCACCAAGCGGCGAGGTGAGTCCAGGAATTGGGCGAACTGTTCGGCGGCTGCTTCGTCGTCGGGTCGGATCGCGCCTGCGAGTTCGGGATAGAACCACTCCTTGATTTCGCGGCTGTCGTGCAGGGTGCAAATGCCCTTGTACGTGATGGCCTTGTTGCGGGGCACAGGCGAACCCGTGCTCGTCACCACGATGCAGCACCGGGGATCGCGCCGCACCGCATGCATGCGAGCGCGCTGGCTCGTCGCCGTAAGCCAGAAACGGCCCTTGCGCCACACGTAGGACATGATCACGCCAACGGGCCAACCTTCTTTGTTTGCCCAGATGAAGGTGCACTCGTTGTGTCCGAGCAGCAGTGCTTCTTCGTCGGCTGCCTCGAGGTCATATTGGGTTACGTCTTCGTAGTTACCATCGCTCATGACCTTGAACATAGACCAAGCGCTGATTCTGTTTGTCTTCGAAGCTGGGGAGAGTTAGTTGGGCTTGTGCCACACGACGTGTTGCAGGATGCCGATGTAACCGGTCAGAGACTCAGGGGGCTAGCGGATAGGTCTCGACATCTGTTGGCAGCCCCACGAGTTGCGCCGATGTGGAGCTTCGCACTGTGCCTATCCGCGCAACCTCTCAGGGCTGGATGTTGACCTGACGTTGGCGGTACATGTCGCGGTCGGCGCAGTGGAGTACCTGATCGATGGAGGTGGTTTGCGGGTCCGAGAAGTTCGTGGCGACACCGATTGTCATGCCTGGATCGACTATTCCGTGATTGTTCGGCAAGCTGATCGGGCTCGCTACCGCAGCGGTGACGCGATCCAGCACGATCTGCACGGTCTCTGCCGAGGCTCGCCCGACGACTATGAGGAATTCGTCGCCGCCCCATCGGCTCACCATGTCGTCGCTGCGTACAGCTGCGCTCAATCGGCTTGCCAGCGTCTTGAGCACATGATCGCCAGCACGATGGCCATAGAGATCGTTGACCGCTTTGAACGACCGGACATCGCAATACATGACGGCATAGGGTGCCGTGAGGCTGTCGAGTTCTTCGAGGTACTGCCGAGCTGCGCTCCGGTTCGCAACAGATGTGAGATAGTCGGTGCTCGCCGATTGGGCCAGGTCGCTCTCTCGCCTGAGCCGTTCAGTAATGTCTTGTAGTTGGCAAATAACGTAAGTGGGGTGGCCTTCGGAATGCACGACTACCACCGAGACCTCAGTCCATATCACTGAGCCATCAGCGCGGCATAACCGGCGCTCAGCCCGGTAGCTCTCGCTTTCGCCCACAACCAGACGCGAGAAGGCATCTTCAGCCTGGGCGACGTCATCGGAGTAGACGATGTCGCGGAACGAGAGCGCAGTGATTTCGCCCATCGGGTGTCCCAAAAGTGCAGAGAACGCAGGATTGACATGCAGGAAGTACCCAGTAGTACTTACCAATGCCATGCCTACCGGCGAGTGCAACATGGCCAGTTCAAACCGTCGAGTCCCAAGGTCTTCACCGCGTTCTGGCAACGGCACCGTTTGGCTGACAACTGCAGTGCTCGCCGCGAACGCCGGCCCGGGTAGCGGCGCAGGTTCAGCAACAAGAAATCCCTGAGCGTGGGTGACCCCGTGGGCGCCGAGCGTCTCAAGATCTTCCTGAGTTTCGACCCCTTCGGCAATCACCGTTGCACCCAACCGACGTGCGACGTCGACGATGGTCTGGAGGAGAGCAACCCGCGCTGGGTCGAGGTGAATGCCTTTCGCTATGGACCGGTCGATCTTGACAATGGCGGGTCGGATCTCGAGCACGTGAGCTAAACTCGCGAAGCCGGCCCCGGCGTCGTCAACCGCAATTCGGGCCCCGACAGAGCGCAACTTTTCAAGCGAACGGTCTAGTGTCTCGTAGCTCGCAATAGCGCTGTGCTCGGTTATCTCCACCACAGTTCTGCCGGGTTGATGAGCGGCGACAAGGGCGGCGAGGCGCTGGTCACAAACCGTGGTTGGTGATGCGTTAACTGCCAGGTAAACGTCGGGTGCGAGATCGGTGAAGCCGGCCAGCGCAAGCTCGATGGCCGCCAACTCCAGTTCCACTCCCAGCCCGACTGAGGCTGCCTCGGTGAACCAAACATTTGGCCGCTCCGGTGCTTTCGCGAATCGACAAAGCGATTCGACGCCGACAATGCGACCCGAGGCAATATTAGCGATCGGTTGATATACGACGTGCATTTCCTGGTCCGCCAAGGCGGTGTCAACACGGTTAGCGATGGCTAGGTCGCGCTTCGCAGCTGGGCCGTCGACGTTGATGATCTCTGCGAGTAACTCTGCGAGCAACTCCAAGGTATGCACGTCGCTGTCAGTGAGATGGTGCGCGTGACCGCTGTTGACGCAACACAGCATCCCTTGGGGGGTGCCATCGGTGCGGCGAACCGGCACACCAATGTAAGCGCCGATACCCATCTCTTTGGTCACGGCTAGAGAGGCAGTGACGTCGTTCTGGGCCGTGTCCGAAATCAGGTTTGGTAACCGACCGTCGATCACACGGGCACAGTAGGAGTCGCTCAGTGGAGAAGAAGCGCCTTCGTACAATCCAAAATCCGACGCCGGTCCCGAGATTCGGTCAAATACTTGGTCGCCGCTTTCGAAAGAAGAGAGCCACGAAAGCTCCATTCCCATACGGGCAAGCGCGACATCGAGCAGTCGGTAGACAAGATCATCGGCGGACACAACGGCGACGTTAGCTGTCCGGCCACGCGACGGCTTTGGGCGAACCGAAGTACATATTCGTACGGTACTTCTGGCACCTCGCTCGTGCCGCCCCACAATTAGGGTTATGCAGTTGTGCGACGATGACGCTGATTTGCAGCGCAGCCATGCTGTCGGCGGCGGCGGAGATTTCGAGCCTGACCGTTGTTGATCTATCGTCCGACGATGGGTGATTATGAGGACCGAGCCGACATTGTTGCGGTGACGCACGACTATTGCTGGGCGCTTGATCGCAACGAGTGGCACGAACTCGACGACATATTTCTTGTCGATGCGACCGCCCAACTCGGTAGCCATACTTGTGCTGATCGCAAAGCGATCAAGCAGGTGTGCTCGAGTTCGTTGGGGCCGCTCGACGATAGTCAGCACATTGTCGCGACACATCAGATTCGACTTCAGGGTGACACGGCGACAAGCCGCTGCTACCTGCACGCACAACACATCCGAGAGGTGCAAGATGGCAGTTCGTTGTACGTGGTCGCCGGCCGCTACGAAGATGAATTGGTTCGCACCGCCCGGGGCTGGCGCATCAAACATCGAACACTTGCGGTGATGTGGACCCAAGGAAACGTCGACGTCGTCCGCAGATAACAGCTTGATACTGATGTTGGGGTCAGACCCAAACTCCGCTTCTGGTGTCCCGACTTCTCGTTCCGGTGCGCGCGGCGCAATAATGACGGTGCATTCAATAAAGGACTCCAATGACTGCAACTACCCCCGCCGGTGACCAGATTTCGATCCAGGATTTCGAGAACGAAGCTGCTGCATGGCTGAAGAGCAACGCCAAGCGCAAAGTCGCGAAAGATGGTCCGGCGCCAAAGTGGGGCGAAGGCGAATTCAGTGTCTCGATCTTCCACAACCTGGAACACGACCATGAGCAGAACCTGCTCAACGAGATCGCTTCGTGGATTCAGACCAAAGCCGAGAAGGGCTACAACGCAATTACGTGGCCGCCCGAGTTCGGTGGTCTGGGACTGAGCCAGCAGCACGCTCGTGCGTATACCCGGCTTGAGCGCGACTACGACCTGCCCGGACGCCACGAAGCGATCAGCGTGACCATGGGTCTCATGGCCCCAACGATCCGCCAGTTCGGCAGCGATGAACAAAAAGCCAAGCACATCGAAACATTCCTGAAGGCCGAAGAGTTGTGTATCCAACTCTTCAGCGAGCCCAACGCAGGTAGTGATCTGGCCGGCCTGGCCTGTCGCGCCGTTAAAGACGGCGACGAGTGGGTGGTTAACGGTCAGAAGGTGTGGACCAGCGGCGCGCAGTTCGCCCAATGGGGTCAGCTCATTGCGCGAAGCGATGTCGACGCACCAAAGCACAAGGGCCAGACCGCCTTCATCCTTCCGCTCGACTTGCCAGGAATCGAGGTTCGCCCGATCAAACAAATGAGTGGTGGCACCTCGTTCAACGAAGTGTTCTTTAACGACGTGCGCGTGCCGGACTCCATGCGTCTCGGCGACGAAGGCGAAGGCTGGAAGGTGGCACTCACCACCCTTGGCTTCGAACGCGACCACTCGCAAGACTCAGGCGGTGGCGGTTCCAAGACCGGTGGCTCATGGACTCAGGTGCTCGAGTTGGCTCGCGCTCTTGGCGTGACGCAGGATCCCATTACCCGCCAGAAGCTTGCGGACCTGTACATCCACTCCCACGTCGAGTCCTACACGCTGCGACGCTCTGCCGATCTGGCTAAGGGAGGCACACCGGGGCCCGAAGGGTCACTCGGCAAATTGCTCTGGACCGAAGGCTTGACCCGCCTGTCTGGCGTGGTCAGCGACATCTTGGGATGCCGACTCATCGCCGACACCGGCGAATGGGGGACCTATGGCTGGGGTGAGCACGTGCTCGGCGCACCCGGCTACCGCATCGCCGGCGGCAGCGACGAAATCCAACGCAACATCATTGGCGAACGAGTCCTGGGACTGCCAGGCGAACCCCGCACCGACAAAGCCATGCCCTGGAAAGACATCCCGCGGTGATGCTCCGCTCCGCTCGGGCCGGCGTTCGCCGGACAAGGCGACAAGTCCGTTGCTGCGGCTCGTCCCTCGCTCGCTTTTCGCTCGTCCCTCGCTCTTAAGTGTGTTTCTCGGTGATGCTCCGCTCCGTTCCGCTCGGGCCGGCGTTCGCCGGATAAGGCGACAAGTCCGTTGCTGCGGCTCTTCCCTCGCTCGTGAGTTTGATGTATCAGAATGAGCGCTAGCGAATCCGCCTGCCCGCTCGCTTAGCGCTCACTGGTCGCTATGTGGTCGAATAGAACGAATCACCAATTAATCGAAGGATGCTCATGGATCTTGGACTTGCCGGCAAGAAAGCGCTCGTGACGGGCTCAACCAAAGGAATCGGTAGAGCCATCGTCGAGACACTGCTCGCCGAAGGCGCATCTGTCGCCATCTGTGCTCGATCCGAAGATGGCGTGAGTGGTGCGCTTGCTGACCTGAGAGGCCAGGGCACCGTGTGTGGAGGCGCGGTCGATGCCGGCGACATGGACTCACTCCAGGGTTGGGTGAACTCGTCGATCGAAGAGCTCGGTGGCTGCGACATCTACGTTCACAACACGTCGGCCAAGCCGCAGAAGAAGCCCGAAGACTGGATTCATAACTTCAACATCGATCTCATGTCACTCATCGGTGGCGTGGGTGCTGCGCAGGAAGCACTAGCCGATGGCGGCGGCGCAATCTGCAGCATGGGCACCAGTGCAGTCGGCGAACACTTCGCCAGCGGCGCCGGCAGCTACAGCGCATTCAAGGCCGCGGTCACCAACTGGACACTTGGCCAAGCCCAGGTTCTCGGCGCCCAAGGTATTCGGTGCAATGTGGTTTCGCCGGGTCCAATCTTCGTCGAGGGCGGGGACTGGAACATGATCAAAGACCACATGGCTGACTTCTATGCAGCAACCGAGAAAACCCATCCAGGCGGTTCACTCGGCGACGTAACCGACGTCGCAAATGCCGTGGCCTACATGTGCAGCCCCGCAGCCAAACACGTCAACGGTGCAAACCTGACCGTCGACGGCGGCTTCATGAAGCGCGTCAACTACTAATGGCCGAGGAGACCTCGCACCCAACGCGCGTCAATGCGTGGCTGGTCGCTGGCGGCAAGTACCACGACATTGACTATGCACGCGGCGAGCTTCTCGCGTTGCTCGCCGAGCAGCCCCATATTCGAACCCAAGTGTCCAATAAGTGGACCGATATCGACGACATCGTTGCGAGTGATCTCGTCATTAGTTACACCTGCGATGTCCGCCCCACGGTGGAGCAACAAGAGAAGATGCGGGCCTTCGTTGAGGGTGGTGGTCGTTGGCTTGCGCTGCATGGCACGAACTCCGCGCTTGAGTTCACTGCCGACGGCGTCGATGCGCCACGGTGTTTCCCGCTGTGGGCCGACACGCTCGGAAGCCAGTTCGTGGCGCACCCGCCGATCATGCCGTACACGGTCGAAAACAAGGCTCCCGACAACTGGCTCGTGCAAGGCATCGAGAACTTCGAGACCGACGATGAGCTCTACAACAGCGAATATCACGATCGGGACAACCTCGAAATCCATCTGGCTACCCATTGGTCCGGCGAAGCTGCTGGGTTCATCGAGAGCGACTGGACTGCACCTGAGCAGAACATGCACTTGGTGCAATACGTGCGGCCGCTTGGCGAGGGCGCGGTTCTCTACAACACGCTTGGCCACTGCCGCGGCCACTGGGATCTCACCGAGCGAGTGCCGTATTACCCGAACGTTGAGCGCGGTTCGTGGGAAGTTCCCGAGTACCGCGAGCTTCTGCGCCGAGGCATCCGCTGGGCCATGGGAGAAGACAGCTAGCCAAAATCGAGTTACCAGCTTCTTCCGAATGAAGCTGGGTCAGTGAGTTGCTCTAAGTTGGGGAACAATACCCAGAGCAAACGGTCCGGACTACGCCCCGGCGACTACCGAAAGCAAGCGGTGAGCGGAGCGATCGAGCGCCGCGGAAAGACAGCATGGAAATCACAAACGAAGTACTCAAGGATCTGCACTACCGCATGATCCGCATCCGCTTTTTCGAGGAGGCCGCAGGCAAGCTCTTCGAGAACTCAGAGATGCCAGGCTTTCTCCACCTCTACACGGGCGAGGAAGCGGTTGCTGCTGGCGTGTGCGCCGCGCTGCGCCCCGACGATCAGGTGGGTTCCACCCATCGCGGCCACGGCCACTTGATCGGTAAGGGCGGCGATTTGCCCAAAATGATGGCCGAGCTCATGGGAAAGGCCGACGGCTACTGCAACGGCAAGGGCGGTTCAATGCATATCTGCGACCTTGACCTCAACATGCTTGGTGCGAACGGCATCGTTGGAGCGGGTGCTCCCATCGCAGTCGGCGCAGCGTTCGCCAACAAATACCGAGGCAACGACACGGTTGCGGTCGTGTTCTTTGGCGACGGTGCCACCAATATTGGCGCCTTTCACGAGGCCGCCAACATGGCGGCAGCACTCCAGCTGCCAGCGGTCTTCGTGTGCGAGAACAACGAATATGGCGAGTACACGCCGCGCCATAAGACCATGGCCATCGACGACGTCGTCGATCGTGCGGCGGGCTACGGCATGCCGGGTGTGATGGTCGACGGCATGGATGCCGTGGCGGTCTACGAAGCAGCCACGCAGGCGGTCGCTCGAGCCCGAGCCGGGCAAGGCCCATCGTTTATCGAGGCCAAGACCTACCGCTACTACAACCACCATGGCGTGCAGATCATGGGCTTCAAGTATCGCACCGACGACGAAGTCGATATGTGGAAAGCCCGCGACGCAATCGAGGCCCTTGAGCGCGATCTCGAGGCGCAGGGTGTTATGACCCGGGCCGAAATCGACTCTATCCGTGCCGATGTCTTGGCCAAGGTCGATGAGGCCGTTGAGTTCGGCCGCAACAGCCCGTATCCAGAACCCGACCAACTCATGACCGACGTTTACACGATCGCCGAGGGAGCAAGCGCATGACCGTGACAGAAACCGAGACTGCAAGTTCGCTGCGTGAACTGACCTATCTGGGTGCCGTCAACGAGGCACTCCATCAGATCATGGCCGAAGATCCTGATGTCTTCTGCGCAGGCGAAGACGTTGGCGCAAACGGTGGCGTGTTCGGCAGCTTTGGCGGCCTTCAAGCCAAGTACGGCGAGCTGCGTTCGGTAGACACACCAATCAGTGAGCAAGCGATCGTCGGCCTCGGGATCGGCGCCGCAGTTGCAGGTCTGCGACCTGTTGTCGACCTGATGTTCATGGACTTCATCATGGTGGCCATGGACCAGATTGCGAACCAGGCGGCCAAGCTCAAATATATGTTTGGTGGCAATGCAACGCTGCCCCTCACGATCACCACCAACGCTGGCGCAGGCTTGTCGGCGGCAGCTCAGCACAGCCAGAGCCTCGAAGCCATGCTGGCTCACGTGCCCGGCCTCAAGGTTGTCATGCCTTCGAACGCCCACGACGCCAAGGGCCTGCTCGTTGCCTCGATCCGCGATGACAACCCAGTGATCTACGCCAAGCAGAAGACACTCTTTGGCGCCAAGGGCCCCTGTCCCGAAGAGCTATTCGAAGTCCCACTCGGCGTTGCCAACATCAGCCGTCCCGGCACCGATGTCACGATCGTGACCTATGGCCGCATGGTGGGCGAGTCACTCAAAGCAGCATCGATTCTTGCAAGCGAGGGCGTAGAAATCGAAGTTGTGGACCTGCGCACGTTGCAGCCGATGGACAGCGAAGCGATCATTGCCTCGGTCAAGCGCACCAATCACTGTGTGGTGGTGCACGAGGCAGTCCGCTTTGCCGGCATGGGCGCTGAAATCGCCGCTCAGATCCAAGAAGAAGCGTTCGACTATCTCGATGCCCCAATCGGCCGCATCGCTGCACCCTTCGCACCGGTGCCTTTTTCCCCTGGCCTCGAAGGTGCCTATGTACCTGATGCCAAGCGCATTGCCGAAGGCGTCCGAGCCGCCGTTTCGCGCAATTCCTAGTTTCGGTGACCCTCCTGGCGCACGAGGCGCCATGAGGGTCAACGAAATCTGTTCTTCATGGGCACCGTAGGAATCATCGCCAATCCAGCCGCCGGCAAGGACATTCGTCGTCTGGTATCGGCGGCGTCGCCAACCTCGGACATGGCCAAGATCGGCATCGTGCGACGAGCGCTCGTTGGCGCGATCGAAGGTGGCGCCGATCAAATACTGATCGCCGACGATCACAAGTCGCTCGGGCGTCAAGCAATGCGAGAGATCGACCCGACAATCGACATTGCGATCGAGATCGTCGGCGACGAGGTCTTTCCCACTTCGTTTCACAGTCGGCGTATGGCCGAGCTCCTGAGGGAGCTTGGCGTTGGAGCAATGGTCACGCTTGGGGGCGATGGCACCCATCGAGATATCGCTAAAGGCTGGCGCGACGTTCCGATGGTTCCGGTCTCCACGGGAACCAATAATGTCTACCCCCAGATGATCGAAGCCACGGTTGCTGGCCACGCAGCAGCGGTTGCTGCGTCAGGAATCGTGCCGATCTCGGCGATCGCCCATCAAGCAAAAGTTCTCGATGTCGTTGGCGATGCGATCGACGATGATCTTGCACTTATCGATATTGCTCTGGTCGCAGGCGCTTTCACAGCCAGCCGCGCCGTGTGGGATGTTTCGGCTTTGCGTGAGTTGATCGTGACTACGGCCGAACCAGCAACCATTGGCCTGTCTTCAATTGCGGCGAAGGTGGCGCCCATAGGCCGCAAAGAGCCCGGCGGCGTCTACGTGCGTTTCGGGGCTGGCGAAACCGTCCGTGCCCCAATCGCCCCCGGGCTCTACCACAACGTTGAGATCGCAGAGTCTCGGCACCTGTCGCTCGGCGAGTCGATCATCGTCGAGGGACCAGGTGTTCTCGCGTTCGATGGCGAGCGCGACGTGGTGATGGCGCCAGGCCAACAAGTGACGATCACGTTGCAGGCGAATGGCCCGTGGGTGATCGATACAGCTGCCGCACTGTCGTTGTAGCCGGTTCCGATGTCAGATATGGCGGCGTCGGTTGGGCCGAGCCTGATTCTTATGGTTTGATTGGTCGATGCGACCCTTCACACGTCACACTTGAACCATGAGCAGAAGCAACATTGCGATTATTGCCGTGATCATAAGTGTCGGCGTAGCCGGTCTTGTTGGTTGGATTGCCAGCAGCGACAGCGTCGAGCGAGCCGGACTCCCCGCGCTGCTGTGGTGCATAATCGCAGCATTCGTCGTGAACTGGATCGTGTACATCCACTCACTTATTCAGCAGACCGAGAAGTATTTCGATCTGACCGGCAGCTTGACCTACATCTCGGTGACTGTGCTTGCGCTGGTGTTGGGCAACAACAACGAAGCGACGTCGTGGCTCATGGCCGCACTGATTTTCCTGTGGGCAGGACGCCTCGGCACCTTCCTCTTTCGGCGCATCAGTCGCGATGGCCACGATGGACGGTTCAACAAAATCCGTTCGAACCCGCTTCGACTGTTCGAGACATGGACGCTGCAAGGCCTATGGGTGTCGCTCACCGCACTCGCTGCATGGACCGCAATCACCTCAACCGACGAGGCGCCCTTTGGGGTGCTCACTGTGATCGGCCTCGTTGTTTGGGTGATTGGGTTTAGCGTCGAAGTTCGGGCCGACGGCGAGAAGTCCACGTTTAAGAAGGACCCGGCCAACGACGGCAAATTCATCTCAACCGGCATCTGGGCGTGGTCACGCCATCCGAATTACTTCGGTGAGATCACGCTGTGGACCGGCATGGCGCTCATCGCTCTGCCCGCCTTCGATGGCGGCGAATTTGTTGCGTTGATTTCCCCACTCTTCGTTGCCCTCCTGCTGACCAAGATCTCGGGTCTGCCCGCTCTTGAACGCCGCGGCCACAAGCGTTGGGGCGACGATCCTGAGTACCAGCATTACCTGAACAATGTGCCGATCCTGATTCCTCGCCCACCGCGCTGACCTCAGCTTTGGACCACCAGTTGCGACATGGGGTCAGACCCCATGTCGCTCGTTGCTACGTGTTGGCAAGTCTGGCAACGATCGGGGCCATCATCTCGGCGTTGCGCTGGCTAAAGGTGACGTAGCTGATGCCGTAGGTCTCTCGTCGCTGTTCGAGCGTTTCGCAGATCTCATCGACTGAACCAATCAAAGCGTGCGGATGCTCCCCCATCGTGGCAGCATCGAGCCCCATCGCTCCGGCCATCATGTCCACCGTCGCTGCGGTGTTATCGGTGACTGCAGCGAAGTAGCCGCCGATCTCGATCTCAAGCTGGTCGAACCGGTCGCCAGCGCCATCGCGAATCCAGCCGATTTTCTGCTCGGTCATTTCGGCAGTGCTCGACCCAATACCTACCGCGCCGATCTTGCCATCGCGATTGTTGAAGTTGATCGACACGATGTCGGCCATCTCACCGCAAGTCGTGAGAACCCGCTTTCCACCGCCGCCCATCATGATCTTGGGACCACCGGCTTGCGGCGAAGCAGGCGTGCCAGCCATCGAATTCGCGGTGACGTGCTCGGTTGCCATGTCCAGGTTCTGGCCAGCAAAGAACTGTCGTGCCAGCTTTACGTAGTCGATCATGCGGTCGATACGAATGCCGGGGCGGTCCATTGGCACGCCCATGGCTTCGTACTCGGCGGCTATCCAGCCCGCTCCGAAGCCCGGCTCAAGTCGGCCGTCGCTGAGCAGGTCGATAGTTGCTAACGACTTTGCGAGTACCAACGGGTGGTGGTAGTCGCAACACATGACTCGCGCTCCAACTTTGATCGTGGAGGTGGCCATTGCTGCGGCCATCATTGCCGGAATCGCGGCCAAGTCTTGGACCGGGTGGGCTGCAGCTTCTTGAGCAGCGCCGGGGCCCATGTAGTGATCGGCAAGGTGAAGACACGAGTAGCCGAGGTCTTCGGCCTGCTTGGCAGTGTCTGTCCATTCGGAGGCCGAAGTGGCATTGAATGCCTGTAGTCCGAAGCGAAACGGCTTGCTCACGGCATCTCCACGATCGTTACCTGACCAGTTGCGCCGTTAACCTCGACGGTGGCGCCGTCTGGGATACGGCTGGTGGCATGCTCAACCGAGACCACACACGGCAAGCCGAGCTCGCGGCTCACGATGATCGCGTGACTGATCTGGCCGCCCACATTCACGACCACACCGCCCGCTGTCATGAACAGTGGTGTCCACGCGGGATCAGTAACAGGCGCAATCAAAATGTCGCCCGGCTCCAGCGCCATGGGATCCATTGGGTCCAAGATTACCCGTGCGGTGCCACGCACGATGCCGGGACAGCCAGGCACGCCCTGGAGCACGTCGCCGTCGTCTACGGCCTCGACGACGGCTTCGCCCTTGCGGGCCCATGCAGACAAGGGAGGGACCTCGCCGTCGCGAATAATGAAGGGTGGCTCCAAGTCCCATAGGTCCTTCCAGTCGCGGTACCGGCTGGCCAGTGTTGGCGCAAGAGTTTGAGGGTCCTCGGCGAACGCTTCGACTTCGCTGTCGAGCAACATGAAGATTTCTTCCAGGCGTGACAGTGTTCCCGTTTCGACATGGCGCCGGCCGAGTTCGCGGAAAGCCATGCGGCCCTCGTGCACGGTGCGGACAAGGTTTGTCTTGGTGCGCTCACGAAAGGCGAGTTGATTGGTGGCAACGATCGCTCCTTCGAGCTGACCCACAAGTTCTTCGTTGTCGAGCGCAGCTACTGCAGCACGGACTTCGGCGATTTTGTCGGCGCGCTCCTGGACCTTGACCTGATTCCGAATCGCGGGGGATTGGTCATCGCTTTGCAACCGGGTCCGGTCGAGCGCTCCGAGTGCGAGTGCGGGCTTGGTCTCCCAAGTCTCTGCGCTCATTTCCCATTCGCTAGGTCCACGGCTGCCGAAGTCCCAGATGAAGCGCTCCCACTCGGCAATAAAGGCGGCGCTATCTTCGGTGTCGTCGGCGGCGAGTCGATCGAGGAGTCCAGCAACGCCGGCATCGAACGATGTGGTGAGCGACGGGCTGTTGCGAACCATGCGGGACAGTTCCCACATGCGATAGCTCGGCTCCGCAGAATCAATGCGGCCAAGCCCGGAGCAGACAACCATTGGCATCGTTGGATCGTCGATCGCCTGGCCGATCGCAAACAGGATCCCAGGGGCCACGCCTGAAGCACTTGAGGTGATGCCGTGGTGGTGGAAACCCTTGTGCAGAAGCGGCTGGGTCGTGCGGGCCCGTGCGACAAGTTCGTGGTCGGTGAGTGCCGCCAGGTCCGGTCGCCCTGCCCGAAGATCGATCGTCTCTTGCTTGTGTTCGTCGGCTTCGGGGTATTCCTGTGCCGTGAGCATCCAAGCGATGTGCCCGAGCGCTTTGTCGAGTAGATCCGGTCGCTCATCGAGCGGGTGAGCAACATAGGGCGGCACATTGGGGTGGTCGCCGAAGAAGGCCATGTCGAGCTGCTCGATAGTTACCGCGGGATTGCGAACGCCCTGCATGCGAACGTTAGAAAGGTTGATGAAGAAGTACCCGCCGAAGAAGCCAACGACTTCGGCTAGGGCCTCGTCGAATTCGTCGGCGCTGTAGTTGCCGCTCTGCACATAGGCATCGCGCCAACCTCGCACCATGCCCTTCTCCCAACTGAATTGCTGGCCGAGTGGGCTTGCGGGATCGGGCAAGACCTCGCCCGCATTGGCACGGGTGTAGTGAGGCCAGCGTTCGCTAACGGGCCAATCGGTGATCCAGCGTTCTTGCACAGTGGAGCCTTTCGTGGACCACAGGGGTCACAGGTTGTAGGTGTTAAATGATTCCGGCGTCGCGCAGGGCAGCGATGTCGTCGCCCGAGCGACCGAGCTCGGTAAGGATGGCATCGCTGTCTTCGCCTCGGAGCGAAGCTGATGCGGCGATCGCCGCTGGTGTTTTCTCGAATCGAGCCGCGGGGCGAGGCTGACGCACGGTGCCGGCCGCCGGGTGCTGCCACGTTTGCAGCGTTTCGTTGTGCACGATCTGCGGGTCGGCGATCGCTTCTTCGGCGGTCAAGATCGGGCCGCACGGGACGTCGGCAGCGATGAGGCGCTCAAGTACTTCGGCGGTAGTCAAGGCCCCGAAGGCTTCGGCGAGCAGGACTCCCAATGCTTGGAAGTTCTCTGGATTGGCGATTGCCATCATGGTGGCGAAGCGCTCGTCTTCTTTCCATTCGGGGTGATCGAGTGCGTCGTACAGAGCCTGTCGCATGGGGTCGCTCGTTACGAAGTACACGATCTTGCCGTCGGAGCATTCGGTCAGGCTGTACACCGACGACAGCAAGAAGCCGGGCGAGGCGTCTTCGTCGATCACTGTCTGGTCCATCATTCCGTCTGGCCAGAAGAAGTACATGGTGGCGTCGAGCATCGGGATTTCTACGTGTTGGCCTTCGCCGTCGCGTTCTCGCACCAGCAATGCAGCGGTAATTGCCTGAGCTGCGGTGAGAGCTGAGCTCTTGTCGGCGTAGAGGTTGCGCACCAGATCAGGAAAAGGGATCTCGGGGTTAAACTGACGGCTGATCACGCCGGTAAGCCCCTGGATCACCGGGTCAAGTACCGGCCGATCCGAGTACGGACCTGTGGGGCCAAACCCGCTGATCGTGCAATACACCACGTTGAGGTTAATGGCCTTTACTGCGTCATAGCCAAGTCCAAGCCGCTCCATTGCGCCAGGGCGAAAGTTCTGCACGATGACATCGGCATCGCGGCAGAGATCGAGCGCGATTTGCCGGCCTTCGTCGCTGCTGAGATTAAGTGCGATGGAGCGCTTGCCGCGGTTGTTGTTCAGATAGAACGCAGACATGCCGCCCTTGGCATAAGCGGGCAGCCGGGTTACGTCGCCGGGGCCATACAGAGGCTCGACCTTGACCACGTCGGCCCCTTGATCAGCGAGCAGCATTGTGGCGAGTGGTCCCGATACGACCTGACTGAAATCGACAATCTTGTACCCATGCATCGGCCCTGGCATAGCGTGCTCCTTTGGCTGCTGAACTACTAGCACTCGATCGTAGGACACCTCGCCGTTGGGAAGAATTCCCATCGACGCTTTGGCTGTCAGATGTTGATGTTCCGGCGGCTGGCGCTAGCCGTCTTCGATGTCGACTGCGCCGGGGATTCCCCACCCAGGCTTGGGCGCTTCGGGCAAGATACGGGCTACGTGGGAGAGTGCATCGCCGCGATTCACGAGTGGTGCTTGGGTGTGGCCGATCACGATCCCGTCGTGTTTGGCTTTGATCTTGCCCAACACTTTGCCGAAGGGGTCATAAATGGTGGCCAGTTGTTGCTTGGCAATCACAAGTTCGCCCAGGCGAGCATCAAGATGCACAATGCCGCTCTTCGAGGCTCGACTCCAGCTGGTTGAACGAGAGTAGAGAGACCGCTGGCCAACCGGTGATTCGACGCTCGTGAGCCCCAGATGATTGAGGGTGCGCAACACGCCGGCGGTGCCTGCTGCTATCGCCGCCGGGTCAAAACGACTGGCCTCGCCACCTTCGAAGAGCAGCATGATCTTGCCCTCTTCGACCGTTGCCTGACGCAACGAGCCATCTCGTAGCCGGGCATCGATCACGATCGGTGCACCGAAAACCTCTGCAATTTCTAACGTAGGGGCATGGTCGATATCGCACCGCAATTGCGGCAAGTTGGTCCGAAGGTCAGAGGCCGTGTGGAGGTCAATTCCCACGTCGGACCGATTCACGATCTCTTTCATGAACAAGTAAGCGATCCTTGAAGCAAGCGAGCCGCGCTGCGAGCCGGGAAAGCTGCGATTTAAGTCTCGCCTGTCGGGTAGATAGCGGTCGTTGTTATTAAAGCCGTGCACGTTGACCACCGGTGCCGCAACCACGGTGCCCGCCATCGCCGTCGCGTTGATTGCCGCCAAAACTTGGCGGATGATCTCGACACCACAAATCTCGTCGCCGTGAATCGCTGCGCTAAGCCAAACGACTGGTCCATCTTTCTTGCCGTGGACCACGATGAGCGGAAGTGCTACCGGCGTGCCGCTCATGAGATTGCCAATAGGGAGTTCCATCCGCATTCGTTTGCCGGCAGTGACGCGATGGCCGGCGATCTCAAATGGGGCCCGGGCAGGCTTACGGGACCGAGACTTCTTGGTGGTGGCGCTAGTGGTTTTGGACTTGGCCGCAGATTTGTTCGTCGTCATTGGTGCCAACAGATAGTAGTGCTGTGCGCTTGCCCTGGAACGACCGGCCCGTTGTGGGCATTGTGTGGCAGGTAGTTACCCGAGCAAGTTGCTTAGTGCAACGGGTCATCGGGTAGCGGGCGTATTCGGCCGCGGCGGGCGCGGCGTGCCGGTGCCAGAGAGCGCATTTCATCGAGCCGGCCGAAACAGAGCAGTCGGTCGCCGGCGTTAAGCATCCACTCACTGGATGGGTTAGGTACAACGCCGAAATCATTCTCGATCACCAACACCGTGATGTCTCGGTCCCGCAGTCCGGACTCGGCCAGAGTCACGCCATCGATCGTGGCTCCCTTATCGACATGGATCTCCGCGACGCCATAGCCGGTGGCCTCGCCCAGTCGCTGGCGAACATCGAGGTCAGGGAAGTTGACGTTCGAAACGATGTGGTCGATGATGGCGCCAGCGACATCGAGGCCGGTTGCTTCTTCAATCCCTTGCAAGCCGGGAGTCGAGTTGACCTCCATGACAAGCGGGCCGTCGTTACCTTCGAGCATGTCGACGCCGCAGACAGTGAGGCCCAAGGTCTGTGCTGCCCGAAGTGCGACCTCTCGGGTCTCCGGGTCGATTTGCACTGCTTCAGTTCTGCCGCCGCGGTGCACATTGGAGCGGAACTCGTCGCCTCGGGCGATGCGGCGCATCGACGCCACGACGCGCTCGCCAACGACGATCGCTCGGATGTCGCGGCCTCGGCTTTCGGCAACGAAGCGCTGTATCAACACGTTCTGATTGGTGCTTTGCAGCGTCTCGATGACGGCCTCGGCGACCCGCACGTCTGGGGCCAAAATCACGCCGATGCCCTGCGTGCCTTCGAGCGTCTTGATAATGACCGGCGCGCCTCCGACCCGTGCGATCGCGGATCGGATATCGGAGCGTTCACGCACGAACGTAGTCGATGGCACGTCGATCTCGTGACGCGACAGGATCTGCATCGAGCGCAACTTGTCGCGACTATTGGCGATGCCGTCGGCGGTGTTCGGCGTGTACACATCCATGGCCTGGAACTGACGAACTACCGCCAGACCATAGAACGTGATCGACGCTCCAATGCGGGGCAAGATGGCATCTACATCGTCGATGTCGCGTCCGCGGTAGGTCACGTTTGGGTCATCGCGACTCAGGTCGATGGCGAAGCGCAGCGTGTCGTAGAGCGTGACATCGGCGCCGCGGTCGAGAGCGGCGGCACGCAGGCGTTGAGTGCTGTAGCTGCGTGGGGCACGCGACAAGATGCCAAGCTTCACGCCATTCATAGTGCCGGGGAACAGGCTGGGCGCCACCTGGGTTAGACATCTTTATGGCAACAGCAACATTTAACGGACAGATCATCGCCGAGAGCGACGAAACAATCATGGTCGAAGGTAACCACTACTTCCCGCCTGCGTCGGTCAAGCGTGAGTACTTCAGTGAGCACGACCGCACCTCGGTGTGTGGCTGGAAAGGCACGGCGAACTACTACACCGTGGCGGTCCACGGCGAGTCAGCCGAAGCCGCCGCTTGGTACTACGCCGACCCTATGGAGAAGGCCACCAACATCTTGAACTACGTAGCCTTCTATCCGGCCGTGACTGTCACCGTGTAGTAACGCGCAGTCAGCGTTGAGACCGGGGCTTACTCCGTGCACGCGTGTTGACTTGCGTCTCCTACCACATGTAGGGCAAACGGCCAGGTCGGGCGTTTAGCCGGGCACTAGCCGGAAAACGTCTGTAAGTTCACCAGATGCAACGGATCGACACGCAACAGCTAGCCGATGCATTCGACCAGCGGACCTTCTTCTACGCCTATCAGCCCATCGTTGAATTGAGCACAGGAAAAGTTCCCTATGTCGAGGCGTTGGTACGATGGGCTCACCCGACACTCGGACACTTGCAGCCTGGGTCGTTTCTGTCTCTGGTCCATGACAATGGTCTCTCCGGACAGCTCACCGAGTTCAGCTTCACCGAAGCTCTCAACGCTTTGCCTGAGTTGCGTCAGATTTATGGCCCCGATGTCGCGGTAGCCATCAACCTGGCGCAGCGGCAACTTGCAGATCCATTCGCCACGGTACGGCTCATTCAGTCGCTACTGCAAAGCTACGACGAGCGGCCAGAGAGCCTTCGCATCGAGGTTGTCGAAGATCTTACTCCCGACGACATTCGCCGGTCCGCTGATGGCTTTGCAGAGTTGCGGTCGCTCGGCTTGCCCCTCGTACTTGACGATTTCGGCACCGGTGCGAGCTCGCTGAGCGCGTTAACCAACATGGGCTACGACGGCCTCAAGATCGATCACAGCTTCACAACCGCAATGTTGTCGAACACTGCGGCCCGGTCAGTCATCGAAGCGGTCCTGGCGTTCGGCGACAAGACGGGTATCTCGGTGGTTGCTGAGGGCATCGAAACGGCTACGCAAATGAACTCGCTCGTCGACATGGGTTGCAAGTTTGGGCAGGGCTTTCTGCTTGGTCGACCAGAGTCGATTGCCGACCTTGCTCGCGGTGTCGGCGTCGCCCCTGCTGCTGTGCTCGAGCGGGTTGCTCCTGTCTGGCCGATTGCGCTCGGCTCGGTCAGCGAGCTCGATAGGCTCATCGCTGCGACGTCAGCTATAAACCCCCGATCGACCGAGTTGGGATTTGATGAGATCCGTCGGCGCCTCGAGGCCCTCGACGCACGAGCCTTCCTGATCGGGCCGATCGCACGGGAGGCGCGGGTCGAGGTCGGTCGCCGCCTGGCGCTCGCTGCGACGTACGCCGGTGAAACGGACATGGTCGTCAAGTGGACTATGGAAACCAGTCGTTTGGCGGAGTCCATCGAGCTATGGGGCCACAGCGCAGAGGTGCTTGCTATGTTGGCGTCGACTCCCCACGACGTGCCATCGGATTCAGCGGTGCGCATCGAGGCGCTGACGCGGGCCATGCAGCTACGCATTACTAAACCCATGGGAGCGGACCAAAGCGCTGGTGTCGACAACGGCATTGGCTCCGCGTTCTCTAACTTTGGGCTGGTTGATCACGCCGTTGAATGGTGGACGGACAGCGTCGAGCGTCATCGATCGTCGAAGAATGCTGGGGTGGGCATGATGTGTATCAACCTTGGCGAAATGCACCTGAGGCAGCTCGAGGGGAGCGGCTGGCTCCGCAACCAAGGGCCCGACGAGCTCACGGTCGCAAAGGTCGATCAACTTCTGGTGCTACTTGACGCCAACGAACAGGCACCCGCTGAGGTCGGCGCAGCGTTGCTCTGCCGACTCGAGCTGGTGCGCAACGATCTGCAGGGGGCGCAGGCTGCGGTGGCGGGTCTCGACCGGGTTTCATCCGACATCATCCCGCAGTTCTTGGTCCGTGGCGCGCGTGCCATGCTTGCTCGGGCGCAAGGCGATCACGAAGCATGCCTCGAACATGTAACGGCTCTCGCCGGGTTGCTCGAAGGCCACCCACTACTGGCACAGCATGATCGCTATTCTCAAAGACTGCACGGCGAGGCACTGTTGGCTGTTGGCCGTATAGACGAAGGCGTTGCAAAGTTGCGGCAAGCGTTTACTGCCCAGGCAGCTGCTGACGCGAACAAGCTGCGCGCGCTGTTTGAGTGGATCCGCTTGCAAGTCGATGTAGACGTTCGTTTCGGCGAGCTTTTCAGAGTCCTCACGCCCACCGAATACCCAGATGGTCGTTCAGCGGCGAGTGCCAGCAGCGATGGTTAGACCCGCCCAAGGCGAGGGTGTGCGCACAACACTGCATGCACTAGCCGCCGAGGGCGAATGCGGCGGCGATGAGTTCGTAGCTGCGGACTCGGGCTTGGTGGTCGTGGGTGATGGTCACCAGTAGTACTTCTTCGGCGCCAAATGAGTCGGCGAGCCGCTCGAGTTGATCCTTGACGTAGTCCGGGGTGCCGTGAAGCAACGGCTTGTTTGGCCGCGCCCGCACGAAGAGCGGATTGTCACTGCCTTCGAGCGGTGTCCCTGGCGGAGCAGGCTCAGGGATGAATCCTTGCAATCCACTCGCACGCCATCGCTGCACGCTGCTGGCGATGAACGATGCTTCTTGTTCGCTCTCGGCGCAGATCGCCGTTGCAGCCAGCATCACTATTGGTTCAGGAAACATTGCAGAAGGCTGATAGTGCTCGCGGTAGGCCGCGACAATTTCTTGACCTGGTTTCATCGCTATGAAGTTGGCCCAGACCAACGGCATGCCCAGGTGGGCTGCTATCCCGGCGCTGCCCTCGCTGGAGCCAAGTAAGAACAACTCTGGATGACCCTCGGTTATGGGCGTCGCCCGCACATCTCGAAACGGCCCGGCGGGATTCGGCTCGTCTCGCAAGAACGCGGCGAGCTCGGTGACCTGCGCCGGGTAATGCTCGCTTGACAGCGCACCTGGACCCTTAGCGAGCGCGGCCGCAGTGGTCTGATCTGATCCAGGAGCCCGGCCGAGCCCCAGATCGATACGGTCAGGAAAGAAGGCGTGCAACATGCGCCACTGTTCGGCGACCTTGTACGCGCTGTAGTGCGACAGCATGACGCCGCCAGAGCCAACTCGGATGGTGGTCGTGGCACCGGCGATCTGACCGACCAGGATCTCGGGCGCAGACCCAGCAAGGGCATTGCTGCTGTGGTGCTCAGCAACCCAGTACCGGTGGTAACCGAAGGCTTCGCACCGTTGGGCCAGGTGGACGCTATTGGCAAGCGCCTCGCTCGCCGAGGACCCAGCGGAGATCGGCGACTGGTCAACCACACCAAGTTTGCGAATCATGCCCACAATCTTACTAAGGCATCTACGAGCTGGCCCGGTCAGACAGTGCTACCTTCGCTCTCATATGAACGTGCTCGCATGGATTCTTGGGACCGCTTTGATCGCTGTGTTCGGTTTCGCTGGGATCACCAAGGTTCTGGACCTCGACCGGATGCGCGAACATTTCGGCTATAGCCAGCGCCAGTATCAGGCGATTGGGTTGTTCGAGATCGTCTGCGCCAGCGGCGTGCTTGCCGGGCTTTTGTCGTCTAAATGGGTTGGTGGCGCAGCAGCTGTCAGCCTGGGCGGCCTCATGATTGGCGCTCTCATCGCCCACGCTCGCGTCGAAGACGAAGGCAAGAAGGCCATGCCGGCTTTGGTGATGCTCGCCGTGGCCTCAGTATTTGTGATCGCCATTTCCCTGCGCTAGCGGCCAAGTCATCGGGCGTCTCAAGTGAGCACCCCTGGGGTCCTCACCTTAGGTGTTTGCGTTTAGGGCGCTAGGTCATAGCGAGGTCAGGGTGGCGAGTGCTTCGTCGAGCTCGGTTTCGGTGGTTAGATAGTGCACCGAGAGCCGCATCAGGTCTGGAAGTGCACGGTTCGCTGAATCGAAGCGTGTCGACGCCGGTGTCGTGACCGAAATGTTCACGCCTTGATCCCGAAGCCTGACCTTGGTTTCGGCGGGGTCGAGTCCGTTGCGTGATGCGGTGACAATGCCACAGCGGTTCTGGCCTAGATCCCAAACCGTGAAGCCTGCATCGCCAAGACGAATTCGCAACGAAGCGGCGCGCTCCCGAACGGTCGCCTCGATACGGGGCAGCCCAATCGCCAGGGCTTGGTCTACGGCGGTACCAAGGGCGAGCCAGCCAGCATGGCTGTACTCCCACGACTCGAACCGGCGGGCGCTGGACTGCAACGTATATGTATTGGGTGTGGTCCAGTCAGCGCCATGGTGATCGGGGTGATCCGGGATCAGTTGGTCCACGATCCGATCAGACGCATACAGAAATCCTGTTCCACGAGGACCTCGCAGGTACTTGCGACCAGTGGCCGACAGCAGGTCGCAGCCAATGGCGGCGACATCGACATCGAGTTGTCCAACCGATTGACACGCGTCGAGCAAAAACGGCACTCCTGCTGCGTTGGCGATGGCGCCAACGGCGGCTGCCGGATTCACAAGGCCGCCGTTGGTTGGCACATGGGTCAGGGCAACAAGAGCAACGTCGGTGCCGATTCGGCGAGCCAGTTCCTGCACGTCGACCTGGCCGTGCTCGTCGTCGCCGATCACGTCGATCGTGACACCGCGCCGCTCGACCGCACGCAAGAACCCAACGGCGTTCGCTCCATAGGCAGCGTTCGCAGTGATGATCCTTTGGCCTCGATGCATGGGGATGGACCAGAAGCCAGCGTTCCACGCTGCGGTGGCATGTTCGTGCCGGGCGATCTCGTGTGGTTGCGCCCCGATGAGGTCGGCGATCGATGCATACACCTGACCGGTTGCTTCGGCCATCTCGTTGGCGGCCTCGTAGCCGCCGGTTAAGGCTTCGCGTTGCAAGTGGTGAACCTGAGCGTCCAACGTGGCTTGGGTCGGCAGCGATGAACCCGCGTGATTCAGGTGCACAATGTTGTCTGCCCCCGGGGTAAGCGAACGCTGCTCGGCAACCTCGGCTGTGCTCAGCGGCCGAGCCGAGACCCCGACGCTCATGAGTTGATTTGCCCGACAACCGAGGTTGGTCGTAGCCGCAACAGCTGCCGCTGCTCGCTCACCATGGCGGAGCGGTACTCGTCCCAATTGTCGTGTTCGCCCGCCACGCTGCGGTAATAGTCGACAAGGTCATCGGCTGCTTCATCATCTTTGGCCGTTGTGACTGGCCCTAGGTCGGCAACCGCGTCGAACGACAGATAGCTCCACGAACCCGGATCGGTAATGTGCAGGATCACCCGCGGGTCGCGACGCATATTGGCCGTCTTGGCCCGGGTAGCGGTCAGCGATATCACGATCGTGCCGCCCGTGACGAGGTAGGTGATGTCGCTGGACTGGGCTCGCCCGTCGTTGCGCAAGGTAATAAGCACGGCATTCTTACGCCCTGACGCCCATGCGATTGCTTGATCCAGTTCAACTGCCATGGCACCAGTCTGCCAGCCGAAACCATCGACAACAGAACGACTGCGTGAGACTCGTACCTGGTACGAGTCTCACGCAGCGAAGAGTTATGCGATGGCTGCGCCTATTGCTTCAATGCCGGCAACGAATGCCTGGCGCTGATCTTCGCTCAGCGTCACATAGTGGCCTGCTGACAGCACGTCGGTTGCCTGATCCGCAGCGGCAAGTGCTGCATGATCAGCGTCGGTGATTGCGAGTTCGTCGGTCCACCCGAAGTTGGCGACATCGCCTGGACGGCGAATTGCGTGGGCGACCGCAGGGTGAACGCCCGCTACCACGACTGCAGCCAAGTGTGCACTGCCGCGCAACTCTCGAAGCGTGACCACGAGCTGCAATGCTCGGGCTGGCAAGTCGTCGGGCAAAGGCTCGGCGGCAAAGCCCGCAAATAGTGCCAAGCCTGCAGGGTTCACGTTTGCAATGACTTGCTCGGCCGCCTCGCAGAACTCAGCGAGTCCGGTCACATTCGCGAGCTTGTCTCGCCCGAGTTTGGCATTGCACCCAAGGGCGGCGCGGGCCGCATCTCGGGGCGCGACCTTGTCCTTTGAGCTGTTCCAGAGTTTGGCCACGACCGACGGGGCGAAATAACCAAAGGCGCTGGCGATGACCGGTGATTCGACATCGCCAAGTACTCCACCGCGCCCAAATAGGTAGAATCGCATGCCGTCGAGGCCCAACTCTTCCTTGCCATGAGCGATCGTGTCGGGATGGAAGTAGTAGGTCGCCCCAATGGTGCCGATGGGCCCAGCCGTTGCAGCGACAAGTTCTTCAGGAGTCACGGGTTGAGGGTCCTGACTAGTTCTGCGGTGGGTCAGCGACAAAGACAGGGATCTCGCGATCGCCTGCCTTTTCGCGGTACTCGGCGTAGGGCGGGAAGATGTCGATGCCGCGCTCAAACCACTCGGCGCGTTCTTCGCCGGAGACAAGGCGAGCCTGTGTTTCCCATGGCTCCGGCCCATCTTGCACGAGCACGGTTGGGTTAGCCGTCAGGTTGTGGAACCAGCCAGGGTGCGCGGGCGCGCCGCCCTTGGATGCAATAAGCGCATAGGAGCCTTCGTGCTCAACCCGCATAAGGGGGACCTTGCGGACTAGACCGCTCTTGTGCCCAATCGTAGTCATCACAATGATCGGGATACCTGTGTCACGAAGCGTGTTTGCCTCGGTCCCGCCCGAAGCCTCGTACTGCTCAACTTGCTCCGCAACCCAGTCCCAAGTCGAAGCACCATATTCACCATCAAAGTCCATGCCCAGACGCTACGCCAGCATCGGCCTTCTGCCCAACTGCACGCGGTGATAGTTCGGCAGGCCGACTGAAGCTGCTTCTGTAACAGGCGTGCGCCCCTCAGTGCGTGTCAAAACCTGTTGCCCATGTGGTCCTTGCGTTTGATGTAAATGGGTGAGCTGCCAATCGCGACATTGCTGCGGAATGGTCCTCAAACTGAGCGCGCGGCTATCTAGAGTCATGGCAGTGACCTTGGAACGGGCGCTGGTGATTGGGCCGGGGCATCGGCGCACCGACGCAGATGATCCGCTAGTAATGACGGCTGCCACTTTTGGTGTTCGCGTCGACGCGATCACTGAATATCGGATCGCTCACGTGCGTGGTGATATTACGCCTGATCAACTTGACCTGATCGCTACCAAACTGTTGACCGACCCGGTCAAGGGCTGGTGGAAGCAAGCGAGCGAACTGACCCATCCCGACAGCGAAGTGGTGATTGAGACCGGCCTGCGGCCGGGCGTGACTGATCGCGAAGGCGCTGAGCTCCTGCGGGCGAGCGAACAGATCGACATGGCGCTCCAAGCAGCAACGATTGGCCGTCGCTGGGTCATCGAAGCGACGCCTGCGCTCACAAGCGAGCAGGTGGACCAGCTCGCCCATCGGGTGCTGCACAACGAAGTCATCGAGCGCTGGTCGCGTGGTGCAAACTCACTCGCTGCCGGCTTTGTCACGGACCAGCCGTTCACGCCTCTGACCGAGACCATCACCGTGGTGGGCACAAGCGACGATGACCTCTTGGCGATCACGGATGGTCGTCGACTTGGTCTCAACCTGGTTGAGATGCAGCAGGTCCGCAGCCACTTCACTGGGCTCGACCGCAATCCAACCGACGCCGAGATCGAGACGATTGCGCAGACGTGGAGCGAACACTGCGCCCACAAAACGTTCCGGGCCTCTATCGAGGTGCAAGATCAGAATGGCCAGGTCGTCGAGCAGGTCAACGGACTTCTCAATCACTACCTGCGGGCTGCGACCGACACGATCGATGCACCTTGGGTGCACAGTGCCTTCGTAGACAATGCCGGATTGGTCCGCTTCGACGAAGACTATGACATTGCGCTCAAGGCCGAGACGCACAATCACCCCTCGGCACTCGAACCTTTTGGCGGCGCGAACACGGGCGTCGGCGGCGTAGTCCGCGACATCATTGGCGTTTCGGCCAAACCAATTGCGATCACCGATATTTTGTGCTTCGGTCCCGCCGACCTCGACCCTGCTGAATTGGCCGACGGTGTGCTGCATCCGCGACGCATCCGCGACGGCGTCATCGCCGGCGTAGGTGACTACGGCAACAAGATTGGCGTGCCCAACGTGGGCGGCGCCATCGTGTATGACCCTTCGTACACGACCACACCGTTGGTGTTCGCTGGCTGCATTGGTGTGCTGCCGGTTGGCTCGCACCCAACCGAACCCCGCCCGGGCGACTCCATTGTTGTGTTGGGTGGAGCTGTCGGGCGCGACGGCGTTGGTGGTGCAACGTTCTCGTCGCAGACGATGCAAGCCGAAACGGCCGATGTAGCTGGCAGCTCGGTGCAGATCGGCGATCCCATTGTTGAGAAAGGTCTCATCGATGTGGTCATGGCGGCGCGAGATGCCGGGCTTTACACCGCGATCACTGACTGCGGTGCAGGTGGCCTGAGTTCGTCGATTGGCGAGATGGCGAGCGAGCTTGGCGCAGTCGTAGATCTTGATTCGGTGCCGCGCAAGTATCAGGGCCTTGCGGGCTGGGAAACGTGGTTGAGCGAAGCGCAAGAGCGCATGGTGCTGGCTGCCGTCGACCCGGCACCGATTCTTGAACTGGCAAGCCGGTGGGGCGTTGACTCCGCGGTGGTGGGTACGTTCACCGGCGAGGGCCGACTTGTTGTTCGCCAAGACGGCGAACCCATCGTGGACCTTGACTGCACGTTCCTGCACGATGGCTGCCCCCGGCATCATCTCGTTGCCCATGCACAGACAACCGAACGAAACGAACGTGGGGCCGACCCCGCTGACTTCGATGCCAAGGCGGCAACGTTGGCGCTGCTTGCTCATCCCACGATTGCTTCGAAAGAAGCGACCATTCGCACCTATGACCACGAAGTCATGGGCGGCACGATGGTGCGCCCCTTCGGCGGACCCAACGGCGATGGCGCTGGCAACGGTGCGGCCACAATTCCACCGGGTACCAGCGGTGATCGAGCGATGGTTATCGGTATTGGCGTCAACGCCATCATTGGCGAGCTCGACTCCTACGCCATGGCGTGGCACGTCGTCGACGAAGCCGTTCGAAATGCGGTGATCGCTGGCGCTGATCCCGATGAACTGTCACTGCTTGACAACTTCGCTTTCGGCAATCCGAACGACCCAAAAACTCTGGGTCAGCTGGTCGCGGCATGCTCGGCCTGCCACGATGCCGCGCTGAACTTCAATGCACCGTTCGTGAGTGGCAAAGACAGCCTGTACAACGTGTTTGTGCATCCCGACGGAACGCCCGATCCGGTTGCCCCAACGCTGGTGTTGACCGCCGTTGGCATTGCCAAGAAGGTCGACAACATTCCCCTGACCGGTGCTGCCCACGCTGGCAACCAAGTTTTTCTTGTCGGTGCCGCAGCGGGCGCTCTTGGCGGATCCCATCTCGATGTTGTGCTCGGAGCCGACCACGGTGGGCCGGTACCTGCGCCTGACCCGACCGCAGTTGTTCGCCACCGAGAGCTGGCCTCGGCCATTTCCGAAGGACTCGTGGTAAGTGCTCACGACCCGAGCGAAGGCGGCCTGGTAGTCGCAGCTTGTGAATGGGCATTCGCCGGCCGACGAGGTCTCAACCTTGTGCTGCCGACAGATCAGGCCACACTCTTTGGCGAAGGTCCGGGCCGTTACTTGGTCGAGGTGTCGCGCCACGATGCTGACCGCTTTGGTCTGCTCGTGCCCTCGGCCCGCCCTATTGGTTCGGTCACCGCTGAACCCAAAGTGCGCATTGGTGAATTGACCTTCTCACTCGAAGAGATCGAGTCGGCATGGAAGACCCAACCATGAATGCCCATGGCGCGCTTCACAATCGTGACAACCCCAGGAGTGAGCAATGACGGCTCCCAAGGTGCTCATTCCTGTGGCGCTGGGAACAAATCGCGATGGTGACTTGGCCGACGCATTCGAAGCCGCTGGCGCTGTCGCCACTCGATTGCCGCTGCAAGCGTTGCGGCAGGGCGAAGCCAAACTCGCTGATTTTCAGATGCTTGCCATTCCCGGCGGCTTCTCTTACGGCGATGCACTTGGTGCTGGTCGGCTATTCGGTCTCGACCTTGTTGGCTGGTTTGGCGACCAGCTGCGCCACGCGAACGATCGGGAGATGCCGATGCTGGGCGTGTGTAACGGGTTCCAAGCAATCGTGTCCGCGGGCCTGCTTCCCGGCGCCCACGACAACCGCGGCGTTCTCACGGACAATGCCAGCGGCAGATTCGAATGCCGATGGGTCACGCTGCAGCCGGAGCCGGGCAACAACTCGCTCTGGTTGTCAAATCTGGCCGAGCCCATTCGTTGCCCGGTTGCCCATGCCGAAGGTCGCTTCGTGTCAGAGGATCTGGCAGCGATCGAAGCCCGCAACGGAATCGCCTTCCGCTACTGCGATCCAGCGACTGGCACGCCCGCAAACGGCACATACCCAGCGAACCCCAATGGGTCTGCTGGCGATGTCGCCGGCATCACCGACGCAACCGGTCGAATTCTGGGGCTTATGCCGCACCCCGAGAATCACATCTGGCCGCGTCAGGACATTCTCCGTGGCCGTCAATCCGGCGGCCAAGCCCTACCCATGTTCAAAGCCGCAGTAGATGCGGTGAGGAGCTCACCATGAGTATTGGAAAAGTTGTCATTCTTGCCGGGTCGCCAAGCGACGACCCGTGGGTCGACAAGATCGAGAAGTATCTTGGCGATCTCGGCGTGACCACAATCCGGCGAATTGCGTCGGCGCACCGGGTGCCCGAAAAGGCACTCGAGATCCTTCGGTACTACGACAACGACGACACGCCAACGGTGTTTATTACGGTCGCTGGCATGAGCGATGCACTCAGCGGTCTGTCCGATGCCAACGTGGCTTCGCCGGTGATTGCGTGCCCTCCGCGCAGCGCAGAGTTCGCGCAGCTCGATGTTCTGTCTAGTATGCGGACACCGCCGGGCGTAGGGCCAATGGTGGCTCTGGAACCGGCCAATGCTGCGCTGTCGGCGGCCAAGATCTTGGGGCTCGCTGATCCCGAAGTACGAGCCGCAGCGAAGGCCAATCAACAGGCTCGGGCTCAAAAAGTGCTCGATGCTGACCGGGGACATCCGGAAGCATGACCTACGTTGACCCCGACATGGACTCACCAAAGGAAGAGTGCGGGGTTGTCGGCATCTCAACACCGGCGAGCGACGCAGCCCAGCTTGCTTTCTTTGGCATCTTTGCCTTGCAACACCGTGGTCAAGAAGCCGCTGGCATTGCAGTTGCCGATGGTCAGGCCGTGCGGGTGCACAAAGACATGGGTCTGGTATCCCAGGTTTTCGACGCGGGCACGTTGGACCCGATGGTGGGCGGCCTGGCGATCGGCCACACGCGCTACTCAACGACAGGTTCGAACAGCGAACGCAATGTGCAGCCCTATGTCGTGGAGACCATGCACGGGCCGTTGGGCATTGCCCATAACGGCAATCTGGTCAACGCCGACCTGCTGCGCGAAGGCTTGCTCAAGCGGGGTGCAGGGCTCTCGAGCTCCTCGGATTCCGAAGTACTTGCGCTCATGCTGGCCGCAACCGAAGGTGAAAGCTGGGAGCATCGCTTGTCCCAGGTTATGCACCAATGGAAGGGAGCTTTCAGCCTGGTGATCTTGAGCGGCACTAAGGTTATTGGGTGCCGTGATCCATGGGGCTTCCGCCCCCTGTCGATGGGTCGACTGCCCAGCGGCGGCCACGCACTGGCCTCGGAAACTGGCGCGTTGCGCACCCTCGGCTGCGACAACATTCGCGAAGTTGAGCCTGGCGAAATCGTGGTGCTACAGGGCCAGATGGCCCGCAGTATGAAGGGCGCAGAACCTGCTGAACGCCAGTCACGGTGCACGTTTGAGCACATCTACTTCAGTCGTCCCGATGCGATTTGGGATGGCATGTCGGTTCACCAAGTGCGGCAGCGATTTGGGGCCGCGGTTGCCGCCGAGCACCCGGTCGAGGCCGATGTCGTAATTCCGGTGCCGGACAGTTCGCTGCCCGCTGCAGTGGGTTACGCCGCAGCGACCGGAATCCCGTACAACGAGGGCTTTGTCAAGAACCGCTATATCGGACGAACCTTTATTGAACCGACCGATGAGCTCCGCCGCCAAGGTGTGGCGCTCAAGTTCAACACGCTCCGTGAGAACATCGAGGGCAAACGAGTTGTCGTGGTCGATGACTCGATCGTGCGCGGCACAACTGCCGGCCCGCTCGTGAAGATGATTCGTGAAGCAGGAGCGCTCGAAGTCCATATGCGGGTGACCTGCCCGCCGATCGCCCACCCCTGTTTCTTTGGTGTCGATATGGGCACGCACGAGGAACTGATCGCTCATCATCTGTCGGTCGACGAAATCGCACAACACATTGGCGCTGACTCACTCGGCTATCTGAGTGTGCCTGCGATGATGGAAGCGCTAGGTCGCGCCGACGGCTATTGCAATGCTTGTTTCACCGGCGACTATCCCATCCCGGTGCAACTCAAACTTCCTACTTCCGCAAAGCGGCGCTTCGACGGAGTTCTTGCATGAACGCTCAACCGCAATGTGAGCACCCCAGGGGTGCTCACATTGGGCAGGCGACTCGATGAGGGTGTTGTTGCTTGGGTCTGGTGGGCGAGAGCATGCGTTGGCTCAGACGATCGTGGCGAGCGACCTGCTGACATCGCTCGCGGTTGCTCCGGGCAACGCCGGCACCGCTGAGCACAACGTTGCACTCGACGTGTCCGACAATGCTGCGGTAGTGCAGTACTGCCAGGACAACCACGTTGACCTGGTTGTGGTCGGCCCCGAGGCCCCATTGGTGGCCGGTGTCGCCGATGCACTAGCCGCCGCCGAGATCGGGTGCTTCGGGCCGTCGCAGGCCGCAGCGCAGCTCGAAGGCTCAAAGTCCTTCACCCGCGAATTCGCCGCTCGCTATGGGATCCCGTCGCCGGCGTCGGCCACATTCAGCAACAGCGACGAGGCCGTCGCCTGGTTCGACGCCCAGCCGTTTGATGTCGTGGTCAAGGCAGACGGCCTCGCAGCCGGTAAGGGAGTCATCATCCCCGCCAGCCGAGACGAGACCATCCAGGCAATCACTTCGATGATCGACGATGGAGCGCTCGGCTCTGCCGGAAGCACCATCGTGCTCGAAGAATTGATGACCGGGGAAGAGCTCAGCTTGTTCGGGATAAGCGACGGAACGACCGTTACAGCACTCGCTACTGCCCAGGATCACAAACGCGTCGGCGATGGCGACACTGGCCCGAACACCGGCGGCATGGGG